>PPYF01458057.1_pt1 | contig 131242 bp, 104 predicted proteins | sample 1559871 | NCBI WGS metagenome assembly PPYF01 (sample SAMN08240021, study PRJNA423297) | Human gut metagenome, whole genome shotgun sequencing project.
TGTTTCACTGTTTAGTTATCAAGGTTGTCTGTCTTGCGACAGCTTGTTTACTTTATCACATCTCTTTTTCTTTGTCAAGCACTTTTTTCAAGTTTTTTCAAAGTTTTTCGAACTCTTTCGGTTTTCCGAACTGTTCTCCAGATCAGTGATTGTCGGCTCTATTCAAGCGACTTGATTACTTTAACACATTCGTTTTAAGTTGTCAATCACTTTTTTTAATTTCTTTTTTCTTTCAGAAATCATCTTAAATTGTCTCTTTTTAAGAAACAATTATTTCCGACAGCTCAACTAATATAACACCGAAAGCAGTCCCTGTCAACAGTTAATTTCATAATTTGACAAACTTTTTATATTTTCACCCTAAGCTCCACTAAATCCCCAGCAACCATCCCGTCTATCTTACACCTGAATTCCAACCATCCTCCCTATCTATCCTTCCTATATTATGACGCATCCACATACCATATATACACAACATCCCCAGCTTTCCCGTCCCATTTTAATATAGAAAACTTTTCTATTCTGCCAAACTAACAGACCACCATCTCTCTTCTCTTTCAGCCACCTCAGTCACAGCCAACAGCCAGCAGCCTCAAACAATTCTCTTCGGCGACATTTGCAGGGTCTTTAGAAAATCTTAGCCCGGGAAGATCAGCGTTATTCGCAGATCACTCACTGTCTGAGCCGCTTCGCGGCGAGTTTGAGTTATCTGCGAATGCTTTTAGCTGATCTTCCCGGGCTTAGTTTTTCTTAAGACCCGAAACCGAGCCGAAGAGAATTGTTTGAGGCTGCGTCCCCTTTTAGCAGACTTCCCAGCCTTAGCTTTTCTTAAGGCCCGAAACCGAGCCGAAGAGAATGATTTGAGATTGCGTCCCTCTTAGCTGATCTTCCCGAGCTTAGTTTTTCTTAAGACCCGAAACCAAACCAAAGAGAATTGTTTGAGCTTGCATCCCTTTCATCTGGAATAAAACCCACTCTCAACCTCCACCGGAATCACCCTCTCCTCAATCCCCTCAATCTCAATAAACCTCTGCCGCCCTAACATCTCCACCATCTGCGCAAGCAGCTCCCTGCTCCCCTGCGCCTCCATCTCCACGCGGTCATCCCAGTTATTTCTCACCCAACCGGTAACCCCCAGAGAACTGGCAATATAACAGGCCCGATAGCGAAATCCAACTCCCTGCACTCTCCCCGAAAACCAATAATGCTTCCTTATCAGATTCTCTCTCATCTCCGAACCCTTCCCATCCTGAACATCATGCTTTTTCCAGACTCCCCGGCCTTTCTCATACTCCTCAGCAATCTCCTCACCTGTCTCAGAATCCTGCAGAAACGTTCTGTACTTCTTTCTCTTAAAATCAAATATACTCAACAGCAACCCTCTCTCACAGCTACTGTGCCGGCAACTTGATTTCCCGAACATTCTCATATCTTTCCTGCCAGCCTGTTTCAGGAATCACTCTGCCGCCACACTACAATCACACCCTGATCACAAATCCGTCTTTTCTCGCTTTCGCTTTCGGATATTCCCCGGAGCGATAACCAAGCACACAATGACCAATTCCAACATAAGACTCCGGCACACCCCACTCTGCCTTCAATGCCTTTCCTTCTTCAGAAGCAAACACCTCTCTTGCACGATGAATCCAGCAGGAATCAACCCCAAGGGCATGAGCAGCATTCATCAGATTTCCCATAACCAGACTTCCATTTTCCACACATGTAGGCATATTACTGTCTGCAAAGACCACAACACCTGTCGGTGCCCCATAGAACGGATCACTCTCAGTCCCCATCACATCCGCATTCATTTTAGAAAGCTTCGCAACAAGTTCCGGATTCTGTGTTACTACCATAAGTGTACCCTGTTGTCCCATTCCGCTTGGTGCGTATTCCCCTGCTTCAAGAATTTCATTCAACACTTCTTCCGGCACCAGATCTTCTTTATAACCACGTACACTTCTTCGTTCCAAAAGATTTTTTATTGTTTCATTCATGTCTCATATCCTCCTGTATTTATTTTCATCACTGTCAAAGCAACATTACTGTCCACCACGTTCTCAGCAACACAGTCAGGCAACAATATCTTCCTATATTATAGCACTACATCTACCAAAACTCACCTGTATTTCCCATAATTTTCAGGCAATTTTCCTTGCCCCTACATCACAACTGGTCTATAATAAAGAGCAGACTAACATGAGGTATAAACTATATGAACAAAAAAGAAATTTCTGAAATCAAGAAACAGTTCACTCCCGAGAACTGTTCTCTCACCCGCATCTGCGGATGTTACGTTGACGGAGAAAAGAATAAAAAAACCGAACTGAAAGAAGCATTTCTCTCTTTATCAGAAGAAGAAATGTTCAAATACTTTGAAATTTTCCGCAAATCCCTTTCCGGAACAATAGGAAAAAATCTGATGAACATGGAATTTCCTCTCGAGCAGGAAACTGAGGGCGGAACTCAACATTTTCTTATGAAACTGAGAGAAAGCAAACTGACCGATGATGCACTGGTAGAAAGTTTCTACGATAAGATCATTGAAAACTATGATTATCCCGAAAACTACTACATCATCCTGATCCATGGAGTATATGATATCCCCGGAAAGTCTTCCGACGGTGCAGAAATGTTTGATGCATCTGATGAGATTTATGAGCACATCATGTGCTGTATCTGTCCTGTAAAACTCTCTAAGGCAGGTCTTTGCTACAATGCCGAAACCAACAGCATCCAGGACCGTATCCGCGACTGGATCGTGGAACTTCCGGATGTTGCTTTCCTTTTCCCGCAGTTTAACGACCGCAGCACTGACATCCATGGTGTCCTTTATTATAGTAAAAATGCAAACGAGCTTCGGGATATTTTTATCGATGAACTGCTTGGATGTACAGCACCTCTTTCTGCAGGAGGACAGCGTGATTCCTTTAACGCACTGGTTGAAGATACTCTGGGCGACGACTGCAGATATGACACTGTATTAAGCATTCACGAGAAATTAAACGACCTGATCGAATCACAGAAGGATGAGCCGGAACCTGTAGTTCTGACCAAATCTGAGGTAAAACGCCTCTTTGAAGAATGCGGCGTAGAAGATGAAAAACTACAGTCATTTGATGAACAATACGAGATCACAGCCGGGGAAAAATCCTCTCTGGTTGCTTCCAACATCACCAATACAAAAAGATTCGAGATCAAAACCCCGGATGTTGTAGTCCATGTAGATCCTGAACGTGTCGATCTTGTGGAAACACGCGTAATTGACGGACGCAAGTGCCTTGTGATCCCAATGGAAGGCGAAGTTGAACTGAACGGAATCCGCGTACATACAGGAAATGAAAATCCTTCTGATGACGAATTTTATGACAATACAGATACTGAGACAGAGGAGACATCTGATGGAGAATAATCGTAAACTCTTATTTTTTGACATTGACAAAACCCTGTTAACCCCTTACCCATGGACAGTTCCGGACAGTGCGAAACAGGCTTTAAAAGAAGCCCGCTATAATGGTCATCTCCTTTTCATCAATTCCGGACGTACCTATACAATGATTCCGGAAATCATTAAAGAAATGGGATTCGACGGCTATGTATGCGGATGCGGCAGCCAGATTTATATGAATGAAGAGCTTTTGTTTTCCAGTTCTATTCCAAATCCGCTTTGCCGTAAAACAACAGAATTACTGCGGGAATGCAGAATTCCTGCGTTTTTTGAACGCCCGGATAAGATTTTATATGACAGCAGTTCATGTGCTGTTCCTGAAACTGTTCAGAAGCTGAAAGCAGAAGTTATAGTAGAAGATCTGGCTCTCTACCCGCCCGAAACATACAACCATTTTACATTTGACAAGTTTCTGGCTTTTCCGTCTGCTGATTCTGATATGGAAACTTTCCGCAAATTTGCAGATGAACATTTTCTGTGTTTCATACATGAAGACAAGGCCTGGGAACTGACTCAGAAAAATCTCAGCAAAGCAACCGGAATCCGGTTTCTGGCAGACCGCCTTGGGGTTCCGGTCAAAGACACCTATGCATTCGGCGACAGCACGAACGATCTTCTTATGCTGCAGTTCGCCGGAAACAGCATCGCAATGGGCGACTCGGATCCCCTGATCCTGCCTCACTGCACTTACCAGACAACCGATATAGAGGACAACGGAATTGCCAATGCTTTGAAGCATTTCCATCTCATTTAGCAGAACATACAAAATAACGTATTATCATATCTCTATTTATCTGTGTTATTTTTGCATATTTAGGAGAATGATTTCGGATTTATTTAAACTTAAAAACAGCTATGTGAAAACACTCAGGTTTTCATCATAGCTGTTTTAATTTACAATACTCAATTCCTATCAGCAGGCTACTGACAGTTCGGATTTTCTTATTTAGCTGCTTCTGTCGGTGTTGCTTCCGGTGTTTCAGTAGTTTCTGCTGCTTCTTCCTCTGCCGCAGGTGTCTCAGTCACATCTGTATCTTCTGCTGCAGGTGTTTCTGTAACTTCCTCTGTTTCCGGTGTTGGAGTTGCCTCTTCTGTCACTTCAGGTGTCGGTGTTTCCGGAACCGGAGTAGGAGTCGGTGCCATGAAGGTATGTTTGTCAGTGATCTTAAGTGTCTTAATGACTTTCTTAACTGCCTTTACATCTGCCTCATCCAGCCATTTAGCAGTTGTATCTGTAAAATAGGTACTTTCTTTGGAATTCTGAAGAGATTCTCGCTTGGAAGCTGTGGCATCTTCATCATTGATCTTGTCAAGTCTTACTACATAGTATCCTGTGTCAGTCTCAATAATATTGTCTGCAACTTCTCCGTCTTTCAGTCCTCTCAGAACCTTCAGAACCTCATCCGGATATGCCTCGCTGCCGGAATCTTCATCCTCGTCTTCGCTCTCTTTTGTTGTAAAATTACCCTGTACTGCAGAATAACTGTCATCTACACCTTTGGCAATCTCACTCATGTCTGCTGTAGGATCCTCTTTCATCTTATCCAGAATCTCCTGAGCCTGTTCTTTCTTAGTCTTTTTCTCCTCATCAGTTATATCATCACCGCTTGTAGAGATACTTACATAAGTGAAGGTTGTCTGATTCGCTTCATCATCAGAAACTGTGATCTTTCCTTCTGCTACAACCGGATCATACATCTTCTTCTGAATTGTCTGAAGCTCCAGAAGTGTTTTTACCTGATCTTCCGTTACCGCAAGTTCCTTAATTGTCTCTTCACTGTTTGCAGCCATAAACTGTGATGCTGCATCTGCGATCGCTGCTTCATCATCATCTGTAAGCTCTACGTTATAATCCGCAGCCTTCTCTTTGAGAATATACATCTTCTCAACAGACTCCAGACTGCTTGTCACTGCCTGATCACCATAAGTCTCATCTGAATCATCACCTGCTGTCTGATCCCAGATATTATCTGCACTTCCCATATAATTTAAATACATGGTTGTTGTCTGCTGTTGTTGTTCGCGGGCATAAAGACTTACAACTCCAAGCGGAATATCTGTTCCGTCAACAGTAGCCACTGTCTTTGTTCCATCTAATGTTTTACTTCCACAGCCGGAAAGCATACCAACTGACATCACACCTGCCAGTGTCACAACGGCTGTTCTCTTTACCATTTTTTTCATTTCTTCCTCCATATTATCAATCTGGTCTTTCTTCCATACCACTTTCCCAGAATGTACTGTTATTAGAGTATAAACTTTTTTCCTGCGAAGGGCAAGGCAAATCGAAAAATATGTAGTATATTTCACATATTTTCCGCCATGCTCTTAAGTTCCTCTGCAAATTCCGTCAATGCCAGGATCAGATTCCCCTGTGGTTCCAGGATAAATTTCGGTTCCTGCTCATTCTTAAACTGCAGACCTCTTCTGTATTTCTGCATAAGAGCCGGAAAGCCTTCTGTATTCAGCCTTGCTTTCTCATAAAGGGTAAACCGGACTATTTTTCCAGTCTGCTTTATTTCCGTTACGTACCCCTGATGAGCAATCGCCTTTAACTTCGCAATCGCCAGAAGATTCAGCACTGCCTTTCCGGGTTCTCCGAAACGGTCCAGAAGTTCTTCCAGCATATCATCATAATCCTGTTGTGTCTCAATCCCCGCAATTCTTTTATAAATATCCAGCTTCTGAAATTCATTACTGATGTAGGAATCAGGAATATACGCATCAACATTCAGATCAACTGATGTCTCGAAATCCTCCATTGTATGGATACCCTTCGCCTCTTTCACTGCTTCATTGAGCATCTTACAATAAAGATCATATCCAACCGCATTCATATGTCCATGTTGCTGCGCACCCAGCAGATTTCCGGCACCTCGAAGTTCCAGATCTCTCATTGCAATCTTAAATCCGCTTCCCAGATCCGTATACTCGCGGATCGCAGCCAGACGCTTCTCAGCCGTCTCCTTCAGCATCACATTCTTTCTGTACATCAGAAACGCATAGGCAGTTCTGTTGGAACGCCCGATCCTTCCCCGAAGCTGATAAAGCTGAGAAAGCCCGTATCTGTCTGAATCATGGATAATCATAGTATTTACATTGGAAATATCCAGCCCTGTCTCAATGATCGTGGTGGAAACCAGCACATCAATATCCCCGTTTACAAAGGAATACATCACATTCTCCAGTTCCCTCTCACTCATCTGGCCATGAGCAAAATCCACCCTTGCGTCCGGCACCAGCTTCGCAATACGCAGGGCAACATCTGCAATATCCGTCACTCGATTATAAACATAATAAACCTGTCCGCCTCTGCGCAATTCCCTGTTGATAGCCTCTCGGACTGTCTCTTCATCATATTCCATAACATATGTCTGGATCGGCATTCTGTCCATAGGAGGTTCCTCCAGGACACTCATATCCCGGATTCCGATCAGGCTCATATGAAGAGTACGGGGAATGGGCGTTGCAGTCAGTGTAAGGACATCCACATCCTTCTTTAACTGCTTGATTTTTTCCTTATGCGTAACTCCAAACCGCTGTTCCTCATCAACGATCAACAGGCCAAGATTTTTGAACTGTACGTCTTTGGAAAGGATTCTGTGCGTTCCAATGATCACATCCACCTGACCTTTTTTCAGATCTTCGATTGCCTTCTTCTGTTGTGCCGGGGTCCGGAATCTGCACAACAGTTCCACACGTACCGGAAATTCCTTCATCCTCTGCACAAAGGTATTATAAATCTGCTGCGCAAGGATCGTTGTAGGTGCAAGATAAGCTACCTGTCTGCTCTCCTGTACTTCCTTAAATGCGGCACGCAGCGCCACTTCTGTTTTGCCGTATCCCACATCCCCGCAGATAAGCCGGTCCATAATCCTGGTACTCTCCATATCACGTTTGGCATCCTCAATAGCACTGAGCTGATCCTCTGTCTCTTCATATGGAAACATTTCTTCAAATTCTCTCTGCCATACAGTATCAGGACCACAGACATATCCTTCCTTTTCCTGACGCACTGCATAAAGCTCTACCAGTTCTTTTGCAATATTTTTAACTGCCCCACGAACCTTGCTCTTTGTTTTATTCCACTCCTGAGTACCAAGTTTGTTCAGCTTCGGAGCCTTTGAAGCATCTGCCCCTGAATATTTCTGCAGACAGTCAAGCTGAGTAGCAGGAATATAGAGATTGCTTCCGCCTCTGTATTCAATTTTAATATAATCTTTAACGATCCTGTCTACTTCAACTTTTTCAATTCCTCGGTAAATACCAAGACCATGCTTTTCATGGACAACAAAATCGCCGATAGAAAGCTCCGCAAAATCCTGAATACGGCTTCCACTGTAATTTTTTTTCTTCTTTTTTTTCTGTTCCTGTCCAAAAATGTCAGATTCTGTCATTACCGCAAACTTGATCAACGGGTATTCAAAGCCCTTCTTTGCATGGCCATAAACCACCATGATCTCGCCCGGACAGATCTCCCTGTCATAATCTTGTCCATAAAAGGCTGCCAGTCCCTCTTCCTGAAGATCCTTTGCCAGCCTCTCGGCCCTTGTGCGGGAACCGGAAAGCAACGCGATCCTGTATCCCTGTTTCTTATACTGATGAAGATCTTTTACCAGAAGTTCAAAACTGTTGTTATAAGCGCTGATTGATTTTACCTCCAGGTAAAATTTCTCCCGCACTTTCCAGCCTGCCTGTTTCGGTTCCAACGCACATACAGAAATACAGTTGCGTTTATTCAGTTCTTTTTGAAGCTGTTCAAAAGAACAAAGCCAGTTTTCCGGCAGATTCCGGCTGCCTTTTTCCTCTCTGTGCATACGGCTCTGTCTGTACTCTTCTTCTACAGCCCCGCCTTTCTCAGTCAGTCGGTTTGGTTCATCCAGAAAGATTATGGTTCTTTCCTCCGGAAAATAATCCAGGAAGGAAACCATATCCTTGTCCCCTATATGCTCCACCGCCGGATAGATCGTAAGTTCTTCCAGATTTTCCAGAGAACGCTGACTCTCCGGATCAAAACTCCGGATAGAATCAATCTCATCTCCCCAAAGCTCGATTCTCCATGGATTTTCCTCAGTGAGACAGTAAATATCCACAATACCGCCACGCACAGAGAACTGCCCCGGCATTTCCACCTGTCCTACCCGCTCGTAACCTAAAGCCACCAGCTGGTTCTTCAGCTGTTCTATGTCTACGGTGCTGTCACTTTCGTAATGAATCAGCTGTTCTTTTATCTTTTCCAGAGATTCCAGAAAATCCATACATCCGTCAATACTTGTAACAACTGTCAGTTCTTTCTCTTCCAGTAACGCCTTAATGACCTTCATCCTCTGACGTATCAGCAGATTTCCATGGATATCTGCCTGAAAGAACAGAAGATCTTTCGCAGGATAAGAATACACTTTTCTGTCATAAAATCTGTAATCTTCATAAATTTCTCTGGCGCGGCGTTCGTCCTCCGCCAGGATCAGACGATAAGGTGCAATCCCGGAAAGTCCGTACATCAGATGAGATTTCTGCGATTCCATACACCCCGAAACCTGCAGGATTCCCTTATTCGTTTTACTTTTTTCTTTAATCTGTTCAAACTCTGCAAGCCCCTGCAGAGGTGTTAAAAATGCTTTCATCTTCACCCCTCATGATTCTTCGACGTAATAAAAGCGGCTTCTGTTTCCAGTTACCGCTTTCTATACCTTTTGCTGAACAATCATCTGTTTCCTGTCTGCTTATTTCTGTACAGGTACTTTTCTGTTATATTCGTTCATGGCTGCATCTGTACCCTGTGAGATTATGATATCCACAGCCTTTGCCGCCTTTGCTATTGCTTCATCCACAAGTTTCCTGTCTTCTGTGGAAAATCTGCCAAGTACATGATCTGCCAGATCCCATCCCTTCGGCTTTGCACCAACTCCTACTTTGATACGGAGAAATTTCTCTGTGCCAAGCTGGCGGATAATATCTTTGATCCCGTTATGTCCACCCGCACTTCCCTGCTTGCGGATGCGAAGCTGCCCGGGTTCCAGATCAATATCATCATAAATAACAATAAGCTCTGATTCCAGATCAATTTTAAAATAATTCGCCATCTCACGAACAGGACCGCCACTCAGGTTCATAAAAGAAAGCGGCTTCATAAGAATCACTTTCTCTCCGCCGATCATGGTTTTACCGTACATGGCATTAAATTTCACACCACCCTGAGGGACATTGTAATCCTCTACCAGACGGTCAACGGTATCAAATCCCATATTGTGGCGTGTTGCTTCATACTGTTTCCCGGGATTTCCCAGGCCAACTACTAAATACATATATGTGTCTCCTGCTTAATTTAACACCATTTTCCGGAATTACCATACCTGTCCTGATGTCAAATTTATTTTTTTACATCCTCTAAAGTGTGTTCAAAAAACCAATCCTGCAAATTGTAACGCACATCTTGCAGAAAGCATTTTTCAAACACACGCTAAGATAATTAATTAAAATATACCATCTCTTCCTTAAGCGGCTCGCATTCTTTCACATCACTTGCATAAAGAACAATGCCCTCACCCTGATATTCTGTACGGTTCTCAAATGCGACCTTCGCTGTTACTTCTACCCAGCTGCCCTCTTTGATATGCGGTGCATAATCGCTTCTGCACACGTATCCAAGGAAAGTGGTATCATCTGCGCAGCAGGTCATTGCCACACGTCCCGGAACAAAGAATTTGCTTCCCATTCCACGTGGTTTCATGACACGTCCTTTAAAGCGGACAATTTTGTCTACATATTTATCCGGATTATCCATGGCATCCACAAACCAGATACCATAATCTTCCGGTGGAATCTCAATGATCGGTGCATTGATATCAAACGGCATCTCATCCTGGAAAATGTCATCCATCTCGCCCTCTTCATTTTCAAAGATAACCTCTGCACTCTGATTTGCGACCTTGATCCCTCGTCTGTATGCAGGAAGCGGATCTCCCTCTTTACAGCGGTTAAATACAACCATATCTGTATTTCTGATCATATCCATGAACAGAGATTTCATGTTTGCCATATAAACCTGATAAGTAGTTGCATCCACACAGGTAATCTCCTGCTCAATGCCCCAGCCTTCAGGAAGCTCCATCTGCTCAAACTTACTTACAAGCCACATTCCGTTGTACTCGATCACAACACGCTCCGGCTGATGGATGATATCCATGGCAGCCAGACGCTGTGGTGTCAGATCTTCTTCATCCTCGATCACTTCCACAACTGTGTTTGTAAGTTTCAGTTTATCCATATCATATTCTTCTTCGCCTTCTTCGCAAAGGATCAACAGAGTTTTGCCGTCAATGGCAAAATACTCCTGCTGCAATGTAAAATCCAGGAAAGTAGTCTTTCCGCTTTCCAGGAATCCCGTAACCAAATAAATGGGAACTCTGATATCATCCATCATATAATTTATTCCTTTATCTTTATTCTGATTCTGTTATTATCTGCCGAAATCGTTCAGTCTCGCATCTATGACACAGGATTTCATGCTCCGATGAGCTGAATCCAGATGCAGTATTTTAGAGGATTGCCATAAATCGCTGTTTCCTCATGATCATTATGCAAGCCCGAATAATTCTGCAAGCTTATCTTCTTTCAGTTTGGAGCCGATCACGCAGAGACGGCCTGTGTATTCCGGTGCACCTTCACGGATTTCTGTTTCCTCCGGAACCATGTCAAAATAAATCCATGTTCCGTCTTCTGCAGGAAGCATTCCCTTTGCACGAAGAATAATACCGTAATCTTCAGAAGCGGAAAGAGCCTCAAGCATCTTCTCAAGACCTTCTCTTGTGTATTTCTTAATCGTCTCACGTCCCCAGCTTGTAAATACCTCATCTGCGTGATGATGGTGATGATCATGATGATCATGTCCGCAGCCGCATTCATGGTCGTGATCGTGGTGATGATGCTCATGTTCCTCATGATCATGTCCACAGCCGCATTCATGGTCGTGGTCATGGTGATGATGTTCATGTTCTTCGTGATCATGTCCACAGCCACATTCATGATCATGGTCGTGATCGTGATGCTCTCCATGTTCATGTACATGTCCGCACTCCGGGCATACCTCTTCCTCAGACATCAGTTCTTCCTCAAGAGATACCGGTTTCTCCATAACCTCAAGGATTTTCTTTCCGTCCAGTTTCTCAATCGGAGTGGTGATAATAGCAGCTTTCGCATTAATTCCACGAAGAAGTTCCATTGCCTGCTGTGCTTTCTTCTCATCAATGATATCTGTACGGCTCATGATGATCGCACCTGCATATTCAACCTGATTATCAAAGAACTCACCAAAGTTTCTCATATACATTTTGCACTTCTTTGCATCAACTACAGTTGTATAGCTGTTCAGAACGATATCCACATCTCCCTGAACACCCTGTACTGCCTTAATAACATCTGAAAGTTTACCAACACCTGATGGCTCGATCAGGATTCTGTCCGGATGATATTTGTCCACAACCTCTTTCAGAGAAGTGCCGAAATCTCCCACTAATGAACAGCAGATACATCCGGAATTCATTTCCCGGATCTGGATTCCCGCTTCCTTCAGGAAACCACCGTCAATACCAATCTCACCAAATTCGTTTTCGATCAGTACAACCTGCTCATCTGCATAAGCCTCTTTCAGAAGTTTCTTAATCAATGTAGTTTTACCGGCTCCAAGGAAACCGGAAATAATATCAATCTTAGTTGCCATTGTCTTATTTCTCCTCTTCGTTAAAATTTATATTTCTGAATAACTGCCATATAGCCGTCATTTTTTATATTCTGCCATTTTTATGAACAAACAGAATAGCTTTTAGAACTGCCATCATTATCTGTCTGTTTATATATTTGCCTGTAACGTACTCATTATACATAAGATGTCCAATGTATTCAAGTCTGCCATCAACGCATTTTGACCAGGAAACACTTGTGCCCCCTGGTTTACAGATATCCTGCAGTTATTCAATACTTTCAGAACAACCTGCCTGTTCACATCAAAGAAAGGGGCATGATTCACCATCATGCCCCCGCCTGTATACACTAATGATCAACCGTTGATCATAAAGCTCATTAATTTATCAATATCGTCTTTCTCATAAGCAACGATCTCAAGTTCCGGAATCTCTCCGCCTGAGAAAATGTTTGCCAGAGATACATACTGGGATAATTTAGATTTAAGGTTCAGTCTGTCACCTTCGCCTGTTACTAATTCTACTCTGCCTTCGCAGCTGTCAACTACAGAAAAAAATTTATCGATGTCTTTAATGTTAGATACTTTCATGTTCATTCTCCTTTCAACATGGAAACCATTATTCTCTCTATTCCTTATGTTCGCGATAATTATAACGCAGATAAATTTCAAAAGCAATTATTTATATTTCACGAATTTTTCATATATTATCATGCTTACTCTGCAATATTGTCAAATAAATAACATACCCCTGACAATAATTCTCTCAGATATTTACATATATCCTGAAATCATCCCGAAAAATTAATATGTAAAAATCGCAACCCCATAAGCCGGCAATGGATATGCGAAGGAAAACTCTCTGTTATCACATTCCTGTTTCACTGCCTTAAATGTCTTTGGCTGCTCCAGAAGTCCATTCTCATCCATGATCAGCTTGTACTGTTTTTTCTTCGGAACACCAACTCTGTAATCCGGACGGTCAACAGGTGTAAAGTTAACTATGTAAAGAATATTGTTTCTCTTTGTAGGAGACTTTCTCACAAAGCTGAAAATACTTCTGTCCCCGTCATCCGCATTGATCCACTCAAATCCTTCCGGATTATTATCACCGGCATAAAGTGCCGGATATTTCTTATAAATAGTCAGGAGATCATGCACATAATTCTGAAGTTCCTTGTGTGGCTCTTCATTCAGAAGGAACCAGTCAAGTTCTCTCTCCTCACTCCATTCACGAAGCTGTCCGAATTCCTGTCCCATGAACAGAAGCTTCTTACCCGGATGGCAGTTCATAAATGAATAGGCAGCCTTTAAATTCCTGAATTTGTCCGGTAACTCTCCCGGCATCTTCTCAAGCATGGAGCATTTCAGATGAACCACCTCATCATGAGAAAGAACTAATACATATCTCTCACTGTATGCATATGACATGGAGAAAGTCATCTTATTATGATTAAATTTACGGAAATACGGATCCAGCTTCATATATTCCAGGAAGTCATTCATCCATCCCATATTCCACTTCAGACTAAAACCAAGTCCGTCCTTCTCTGCATCCCCTGTAACCATCGGCCATGCAGTAGATTCCTCAGCGATCATCACAGTTCCATGATTCCTTCCAAGAACTACTGTATTCAGATGCTTAAAGAATTCAATAGCCTCCAGATTCTGATTTCCGCCATATTTATTTGCGATCCATTCTCCATCCTTCTTACCATAATCAAGATAAAGCATGGAAGCAACAGCATCCACACGAAGTCCGTCTACGTGGCACTCCTCCACCCAGTAAAGGGCATTTGCGATCAGGAAGTTCTTAACCTCCGGGCGTCCGTAATTATAAATCTTGGTACCCCAGTCCGGATGTTCTCCCTGTCTCGGATCTGCGTGCTCATACACTGCGGTTCCGTCAAAGTTCGCAAGACCATGGGCATCTTTCGGGAAATGTGCAGGTACCCAGTCAAGGATAACTCCAATCTTATTCTGATGTAAATAATCCACCATATACTTGAAATCCTGCGGCGTTCCATATCTGGAAGTCGGTGCATAATATCCGGTCACCTGATATCCCCAGGAACCGTCAAAAGGATGCTCTGCGATTCCCATAAGCTCTACATGGGTATATCCCATTTCCTTCACATAAGCTGCCAGGGCATGTGCGAATTCTCTATAGTTATAAAATCCTTTTTCATTTTCCTCTGACTGCGGATGCTTCTTCCATGAACCCGGATGAACCTCATAGATTGCCATAGGCTCTACCCGCTCATCAAACTTCTCTCTGTTCTTGATCCATGTGGCATCCTTCCATTTATAGTCTGTGATATCTGTGATCCTGGAGGCTGTACCCGGACGGAGTTCAGCTTCATTTGCATAAGGATCTGCTTTATATAGCTTCTCTCCATGCGCACCCACGATAAAGAATTTATACAGCTGTCCGATCTTTGCCCCCGGAACAAACACTTCATAAACACCGATCGGCCCAACCTTCTCCATCGGGTTTGCTTCTTCCTCCCAGTCATTAAATTCACCGATTACAGAAACAGACTGTGCATTCGGTGCCCAGACCGCAAAATATACACCTTTTTTTCGTCTGTATGTAGTCGGATGGGCACCCAGTTTCTTATATACTTCATAATTGGTTCCCTGTCCAAATAAATATTGATCCAAATCTGTAAATTTCATACTCACACCCATCTGGAGTCCTCCCTTAACTTCGGTTTCTATCTTTTTTGCAGATACTGATTCCATAAAATAATACTGTAACAGGATATCTTACGTTACTGTTCACTCCATTCTCAGTAACGTAGCCAAAGTTCATTCCAGATTGCCTGCGGCAATGGAATTTTGGCGTATGAACAGTAACTATCTTACAGCAAGTTCAATCAGGAATACGAACTGACTTTTAGTCATTCTATAAGCCTTATTATACCAACGGACATTCCATACGTCAATTAAAAATATGTGTATATTTAACAATTTTTTTATATATTTTATGTGTTTTTTGTAAAAAACATAAAGAGCAAAGAAGTATCATTGCTCTCTTCTTTGCTCTTTCGTATATTCGTAATTATTCTGTATGGCTCACACTGCAGGATTGCATATGTTTTTTATTCCGTTCCATCTCCGTAATCTACAGAATCATCGCTGTAATCTTCCGAATCATCTGAACTCCCATCATCATAACTTCCGTCATCCGAACTTCCATCATCATAACTTCCATCGTCTGAACTTCCATCCGAATAATCCCCACTTCCATCTGAGGAATCTGTGCTTCCGTCAGAAGAGTCTGCACTTGCATCAGATGTACCATCTGTTCCGTCTGTGGAAGCTGACGCATCGGAACCGCCCTGATATCCCGGCACGCCTCCATTACTGAGTGTGCTCGGCCAGAAATCCACATAACATGCATTCTGTAAGGTCACATTCTTGGCTTCTGCCATCTCACTTACCGTTACAAGTTTATATCCCTGTGCAATAAGATCCGGTATCAGTCTCAAAGCAGCCTTTACAGATGGCTCATGAATATCATGCATCAGGATGATAGTTCCATCTGTCAGATCTCCATTCATTACTGCACTGTAATCCGCATCTGCATCCAAAAGTTTCCAGTCTTCTGTGTCCAGCGACCACATAAAGAATGGCTTATTTACAGTATTATAAATATCTGAATTTCCATCACCGTAAGGTGCACGTGCCACACTCGCAGCCTGGCCACATGCCTGAATCAATGCGTCATCTGTATCAGAGAACTGCTTTGCAACTGCATCAAGATCAATTCTCGTCAGCTGTGTATGATCCCAGGAATGACTTCCAATCTCACATCCAAGTTCAAGCATACGTTTTGGTGCATCCGGATATGAACTGACATTCTGACCAAGCATAAAGAATGTTGCATGAGCATTATTCTGTTCCAGACAATCCAGTAATTCATCTGTATACTGTCCCGGACCATCATCAAAAGTCAGTGCCAGCATCGGACGTACCTTACTCGGATCATAAGATCCGTCTTCATTAAAGTAATAATCCTTCACTCCCTTTTCTACCCATCCTGTCTGTATATATCCGTTTCCGTCAAAAGAATAGGTAACACCATCTATATCCTGAAATCCATTTGAAAAATATGTACCGTCTGTATTCTGATACCACTTTCCGTTAGCATCCTCATGCCATCCGGCTGTCATCGCGGCAACCTTATCTGTATCTGATTTACCCTTTAATGGCTGTCTCACAGCAGCATCGGAATTTGCCTGAACTTCCTCTGTATCTGCCTGAGCCTGTACAGTCTGATCACTGCTTCCGCCTCCGGCTACATGATGTGCGATTGGAATAATAATTCCTCTCACCACAAACACCACCGCCAGGATCATGCCAATGACACAAAGTCCGACCTTTGTATAATGCCTGATCATCATCTGGCGTTTTTTTCTGCGCATTCTTTCGCGCAACACCCTCTTATCCATGGTTTCCTTTCCCCGCTTCTTTTTGTTAATTAGTCCCTGACAGCGTACATCACAGTACGGAGTAATCCACTTTTATCAATAATCATAACTCATTTATCAGGTAAATACAATGCCAATTATTCACTCTGATCAACATCTTCCGTACCTAATTCCTCTTCCAGATTCTCATCTACATCTGAATTGTCCTGTCCGGAATCATCAGTATCTTCATCTGATACATTCTGATCACTGTCCTGTTCCGCATTTTCTGCCGCAGCATCTGCATCATCTGCCAGCACATCACCGTTTGCAACTTTCTCACTCACACTCGCATTTTTTATAATAAAATCCTCCACTCTGAGAAGTCCGACTGATTCATCTACATAATCCTGTCCGTAAGTTCCAACCAGCTCTGCAATACTGGAAACCCCCATCTGTTCTACCAGTTTATCCTGCAGCTGAAGGCTCTCCTTGTCGTCAAGTGACAGTCCCTCTGCATCCATGATCCCCTGCACGATCAGGTTCTGCTTAACCTTACCCTCTGCATACTGCTGACATTGTTCATCAAAATCATCCTGCGAAATACCCTGACTGTCTGTAAACTCTTCCAGAGTCATGTCGGCCTGTTTTGCATAAACTTCCATACTCTTCTTAAATTCAGAAACAGCCTTATCCACATCTTCCTGTGGGTATTCTTTTACTTCAGAGTTCTCAAGCACTGTACTCCATGCAGTATTCTTAAGAACCTCCTGCGCAGATTCTTTTGCGTTTTTCTCAAGCTCACTGCGAATACTCTCACGATAATCATCTACTGTTGTATAATCTGTGTTCTTTGCAACCCATTCATCTGTAAGTTCTCCTTCACGCCGCACGTTCTGCACCGTAACCTTATATATAACTTCCTTACCTGCCAGAGTTTCGTCTGCATAGTCTGACGGAAAATCAATTTTAATCTCCTTTGTGTCACCCTTTTTCATCCCGATCACACCATTTTCAAACTCCTCAAACATCTGTCCGTCGCCGATCACAAAGTCATAGTTATTGGCAGTACCACCGTCAAAAGTCTGTCCGTCTTTAGTGCCTGTATAATTTACAGTCACCAGATTCCCTTCTTTTGCCGCATCAGATACAGGTTCTGCCTTATCTTTCAGATCCTCATCGATCTGCGCCTGTACATCATCATCAGTGATCGCATCCACCGTATTGTCCAGAGTCAGTCCTTTATATTCTCCGATCGTAATATATTTCTCTACATTCTCAACAGACACAAGACGCGTAGTTCCTGTCTCTGCTTTCTTTCCGTCAGCAGCTCCTTCTGTCTTTGTACCGTCTGTGATAACAGCACCGCCATCACCACACGCAGATGCTGTCAGTGCAAAACAAACTGCAAGCATGGCAAGATATATTTTTTTCTTCATAATAATCAATACTCCCTTCTACATTCCAGGTACCGGAGTTGGTCTTGAAGAATCCCATACTTCCGATACATCAAAAAGATCACTGAGCATTTCCGGATTATAATACATTCTGTATCCATCCAGATTTCTTCTTCCCTGTCGAAAATAATCATCTGTAATCTGTACAAAATACTGACTGGAATCTACATTACAGAAATAGCGGTATCCCTGACTCTTATAAAACTCATATTTCTCATTGTCTGCCGAATATCCTTCCCAGCTTCCGATATCCGCACCAAATGCAAAAATGATCATATCTGTTTCTCCAAGTATGGGAGCCACATATTTCTTCCATTTTTTATCATCTCTTTTCAGATCATCCAGAGAAGTGGCAGCCACATCCTTATGTCCCCATGTATGGCTTGCAAATTCCCAGCCTTCTGCCTTCATAGCCTTAGCTACCTTTTTTGCATTTTTCACTTCCTGCTTATAGTTAAAATCCGGATGATCTTTCAGGAATTTTTTCTGATCATCCTGCAGTTTTTTTCCGGTCTTATATGCAATATCCGTACGATATCCCAGAACACCGTCATAACCTGTCATTGCAAGGATTCCCTTTCTTCCATGATAGGAAAAATCCGGATGTTCTTTTACAAAAGTATCGATCAGCGGAACCATATCATAATCCCCTGTGGAAACACTTCCGTCATCCTCAATATATTCGTTCTTAACCTCACCATTGGAATCCACTACAAGTTTCGATGCGAAACCATCTCCGTCCATATAGTGATAATAACTTACATCATCCTGAGAAAGCACAAATGGAATTTTTCCCGGCGGCAGCATAATACTGCCTCTGGACATAGTTCCGTCCTCATTGATAACCGCCATGTCGTGCGGACTGACCATGACATATCCCTTATCATACATACTCTGTATGATTTTGTTAAACTCATCAATTGTTGTCATATACTGGTTATATCCATTAGTGTCTGAATCCCCGTCAAATGCTCTGGCAGTGTCTTTGATCAGTGTATGGAAGAACACATGCGTGATCTGCTCCAGCGGATATTCTGTACAGGTGGATTTCGTATTTTCGTAATCCGAAACTGCACTCTGCATATCCGTATTACTTTCGTAATCCGGCTGACTCTTAAGCAGTTCTATGGCGCCATCATAATCATACTGTACAGCCATAAGCGCTGCCTGCTCCATAGGATTTTCCTGTTTCTCATCTGCCTCTTCTGTATCTTCGTTGTCAGTCTGCTCTCCCTCATTCAGACTATCATCCTGCTGTGTATCTTCTGTACTTTTCTCTGTATCAGCATCCTGTTCATCAATTGTCTGCTGTTCTGTTTTTTTCTCAGTTTCCACATTTTCAGCTCTGGAACTCAGAAATGGAATATCCTGTTCAAACGGAATGAGCCCACATCCGCTTACTCCTAACGAAATACTCAAAATAGCTGCTGTTACACATGCTATCCTTTTTCTCATATATTGTCCCCTTTCAGTTATGCACAGAGATCATACTCACCCCATGGTTGGAACCGGCACCGGTCTGGAAGAATCAAACACAGACTGTGCATCAAACAGATCTGAGAGAAGTTCCGGATTATAGTACATTCTGTATCCGTCCAGATTTCTTCTTCCCTGCCGGAAATAATTACTGCGGATCTGCACAAAATACTGGCTTGAATCCACATTACAGTAATAATTATAGCCCTGGCTCTTAAGATATTCGAACTTCTCCCCCGAATAATCTTCAACACTGGTAAGATCTGCTCCAAATGCAAAAATAATAATATCTGTTCCGCCTATCAGAGGATCAACATTCTCTTTAAACTTCTGTGTATCTGCCTGTAATCTCTCCAGACTGATCTGACTTACATTCTGATGTCCCCAGGTATGGCTTGCAAACAGCCAGCCTTCATCTTTCATAGCCTGCGCTACTCTGGCTGCATTTTCTCTCTCTGTATTCAGATTAAAATCCGGATGCTCATCCAGCCATTTTACTTTATCTGCATCCAGATCATCCGGACGGGTTTCATAACTGCTGTCTGTGCGATAACCAAGAATTCCATTGTAACCGGTAAGGGCAACAATTCCTTTAGCACCTCTGTAAGAAAAATCAGGATGTTCCTCTACAAAACGATCGATCAGAGGAACCATATCATAATCGCCTACGGAAATACTGCCATCATCTTCCACATATTCATTGCGGATTTTTCCTTCCTCATCTACGATAAGTTTGGTTGCAAATCCGTCCCCGTCCATATAGTGATAATAACACACATCGTCCTGCGAAAGCACAAACGGTACTTTACCCGGAGGAAGAAGAATCTCCCCTGCATTCATATTCCCATTTTCATCCGCTGTCGCCATATCATAAATGCTGACCATGACATATCCCTTATCATACATGCTCTGAGTAATCTGGTTAAATTCATCAATCGTTGTCATAACCTGATCGTAATCTCCTGACTTGTAATCCCCGTCAAAAGCCTTACCGGTATCTTTGATCAGAGTATGATAAAAGACGTGTGTTACCTGGTCTAACGGCCAGGAAACGCAGGATTCCTTCTTTTTCTGATAAACCTTAACCGCATGCTGAAACTTCTCACTTGTCTGATAAGTCTCACTGTTTTGCAGCATACTTATTGCTTTATCATAATCATACTGTTTTGCAGCATACTTTGCCTGCCTGTAAAGAGTTTTGTCCTCTTCACTCAGTCCATCCGTATCCTGAACTTCAGGTGTCACCGCATTCTCAGCTTCTGCCTCTGCATTTGTCTGCTGAGCTGTTTTTTCTTCTTCTGTTTTCCTGTCTGCAGATTTCACCATCTGCGCAATCTTAACCTGCTGCTCACTGACAAAATTCTGCAGTTCTTCCCCGTAAAATCCTATTCCAATCCCAATTGCAGCGGCTGCCGCCACCACTATGCAGCCTGCGATACGCAGTCTTTTTTTTCTGCGGCGAAGTTTATTGCGGCGTTCCAGTCTGGCTGCCCTACGGGCTTCATAAGCTTTATTATCATCAAAAAAGAAATCTTCGTCCTCGCTTGCTGCCGGAGGTTCTTCGTTTATCTCTTCTGTATTTGGTTTTTCTTCATTTAGTTTTTCTACATTTGGTTTTTCTGCATTTGGTTTTTCTGCATTTAGCTCTTCTGCCTTTAGTTCTTCTGCATTTGGTTCTTCTGCATTTGGTTCTTCTGCATTTGGTTCTTCTGCATTTGTCTTTTCTGTATTTACTTTTTCCTTATCTGAAAGTCGCTCCTCTTTCTTCTCAGAGTCGGGCTTTAATTCGCTCATGCTTTTCTCCTTTTTATCATATCCGTTTTTTACTCACAAATTATTCTTTCACAAAATAACTCCACAATTCCCGTTACATATATTATAACCACACATTATGATTCCATCCTGTAAAAATGTCTTTAACTATTCCGCATATTTCCCATTACTGTTCGCTCCGGCAAATATTGTCGCATTACAGTTTTGCTACAATTATAACCTTTCATAATGTAAATTTCTACCGCTTTCCATCCATTAATTCTTTTTTTGCAATTGCGTTTTACCTTATTTAATGATAAAATAATTTTTATGCAATGGACTGTCCGTACCAACAGTCCCTGTGAAAACACATACATTAGGGAGGATGCAAATGAGTACAGTAACAATAGTCCTTCTGGTCATTCTTGTTATCCTGATCGCTGCACTGATCGGTTTATATTTCTTCGGAAAAAAAGCCCAGAAGAAACAGGAAGAACAGCAGGCTCAGATTGAAGCAACTAAACAAACCGTTTCCATGCTGGTTATCGATAAAAAGAGGATGCCACTGAAAGAATCCGGACTTCCTCAGATGGTAATTGAACAGACACCTAAACTTATGCGCCGTTCCAAGCTTCCAATCGTTAAAGCTAAAATCGGACCAAAGATTGCGATTATGATCGCAGATGAGAAGGTTTTCGACCTGATCCCGCTTAAGAAAGAAATCAAAGCCGAAGTAAGCGGTCTTTATATTGTAGGCGTAAAAGGAATCCGCGGTTCCCTTCAGACACCGGCTCCCAAAAAGAAAGGTTTCTTTGCAAAATTCAAGAAAGACAAAACTGCCAGATAAATGCAGTCAGACATATAAACTAAAGGTCAGTGAATCGTGTCATCCATACACACAGATCACTGACCTTTTTCTGTTTGGATCAGACAGATATCTGCAGCGAAGCAGAGAACTTACCAGATCTGATCAAATTGTAAAATTCTTACAGTCCTTTGGCTGTGCCTTAATCGCAAGATAACAGTCTGCCACATGCTCCTGGTTCATATCAAGCGCATAATCCACTTTCATATCAAGACCGCCATCACTCTCCTGCAGATTCAGATTCGTCGCCGCAATCCCCATTTCAATAGTTCCATAGGGAGTGGTATAGTAAGTCATATTCTTCTTACCCTGTTCAAAAACCATATGAACATTGACCACACCTTTCTTGCGGACCTCCATTCCCTTCCGGGAAATTTTTATGTAATTGACGGTAGGTTCTGCAAAATCCTCCATGACTTCCTCATAGCGCAGATAATGACTTCCGTTCCGGAAATAATACTGTCCCGGTACAACAATCTCCAGAGGTTCCTGTTCACCGTCTGCATCCATTGTCTGAAGTCCCCTTACATGAATCAGCACTTCTTTATCCATTCTTCTCATACTCCTGTTTTTATACTGTTCAAAACCTGTTTTTATGTATCTATATTATAACCATTCAGCAATCTGCTGTTTTTAATACTTCTCAATATCTATTTTTTTCGTCATCTCCACATCATATGGAAGAATCGAATTGGCAAATGCCTTAAACTCATCTGCCAGATCACTCACATAGAAGCGATACGGAAATTCATTCTTCTCTGTACCTTCACCGGCAAGTCCTTTTTTCTCCAGAAGCCTTCCCAGCTCCAGTGCGGTTTCATAAGCCGGATTCACCAGACATACTCCGTCTCCCATGATCTTTCTGATGGTGGAACGAAGCAATGGATAATGAGTACATCCCAATATCAGTGTATCCACCTGCTTATCCTGAAGTTCCTTCAGATATCTGGCAGCGACCTCATCAGTCACCGGATCATGAAGCCACCCTTCTTCTACCAGTGGCACAAACAGCGGACATGCTTTGCCGAAAACAGTGATCTCCGGATCCAGATGCTTCAGATACTCTGCATGTATCCCACTTCCTACAGTTCCCACAGTACCAATGATTCCTACCCTCTTATTTCTGGTCTGGGCAGCCGCCACCTTCGCACCCGGTTCTATCACGCCAATGATGGGAATGTCAAACTCATCCCTCACTGCATCCAGGGCAAAAGCGCTGGCTGTATTACATGCAACCACAATCGCCTTTACCTGCTGCTGCTGAAGAAAACGAATGATCTGCCGGGAATACCGGATGATAGTTTCTTTCGATTTACTTCCGTAAGGCACTCTCGCCGTATCACCAAAATATACGATTTTTTCTGAAGGAAGATTACGCATGATCTCACGCGCAACAGTCAGCCCTCCCACACCGGAATCAAATACTCCTATCGGTGCCTCTCTGTCTATTTTCATTGATTTCTATTCTCCATCTCTATTGATTGTCTCACTATTCTATCACCAATCAAGAGCCTGTGCAAGCCAGAAGGATATCTTTATGTCATCTTTCTGTCCTTTATTTTCCTCAGGGAACTGCGAGAAGCAGAATTTCGGGTACAATGTCCCCCACCATGCAGTAACTGCAGCCTGTTCCTGTCGTCTTTCAGCGATTTTTGCTATCTTCCCGGACATTCCCGGCATTGCTCTCATCATAAGAATACCAACAGCTGCCACGAACAGAACAAACGACAGTTTTCTTCTTAATTTTTTGTTCTTACTCTTTTTATTCATCATTGTCCCTCTCTCCTGTTATATCTTATCAGTTACCATATCTGCCTTTGTTATTTTCCTATATATTTTCTTATTTTATATGGAATTTCCAGACAGCACTTTAATATTTGGATTATGCCAATATTTTCCTGATTTATACTTCCACTTCCAGACTTCCATTTCTGATCTTCACAATCGGAAGTCGCAGGATTTTATCTTCTTTATATTTTTCATAGAAAAGCTCTCTGAGTGTCACAGCCGTAATATTTCCTCCTGACATTCTGTTTCGGATCAGTCCTGTAATATATTCTCCTGCTGATGAATTATCCTCTCCATGCCAGTTCAGGATCTCCCCTGCGTCCTCCGCCTCAAACACATAAAGATCTTCCCCCACAAAAATCTCCTGTTTCAGATAATCCAGCACCATTCTCCATCTTCCGTCCTCCACCAGTGTTCTCCCCATGACCAGAACCTGCAGATGCCCCATATCAAGAAGTTTTTCCTGTGACTGATCATACATTTTTTCAATCCGGGTGAAATCAGCACCACTGATCTGCAGAACCCGGGAACCGCCATCTTCTTCCTCTTTTCCCTGCCCCGTACTCTCAGAAAGATCCGGCATCCCATAGGTAAGACAGATTCCTTCTTCTGAGGCATCCACGCCAAGTGCCATAGGATACATTCTCTTCTCCGGTTCCACAGCCGCACCACATCCGCTCATAAAAAGACTGACTGACAAAATCCCGGTCACCACACCGACTGCCCTTTTCCTCTGCTTCCTGCGGTGTCCCTTTCCTCTGATAAACATATAAAACTGACAGATGAGAATTCCCGGGACGAAAATATGCGCCAGACACCATCCAAAATAATCCAGTATTCCTTTTCCCTCTTCTTCCAGAAGCGAAATCAGGAAAACCAGTGCCGGAAGCCAGAACCTCCCCGTACCAGGATGAGATTTCCCGATAATATGATTTCCATAATACAGCAGACTCCCTATTGCAAAAAGCAGGCTGTAAAGCAGAAATCCCATCCACAGGATGTCAAATCTGGCCAGTACATTTCCCGGAAGATCTGCGCCTGCCAGCAGAGGCAGGACTGGATAACTTTCCGCCGCTACCCTGTCATATCCCAGAACTGCTGGAAGCAAAAGCTCCATTCCAATAAGAATCCCGCCAAGTGTCAGGATTCCTCCTGCCACCGTCTTTCCTGCACTTCCGTATTTCTCCACATTTCCCAACAGAAATGGCAGCAATGCAACCGGCGAAAAAGCACACAGAGTTCCATAAAAAGACTGACTGACATTTCTCACTGTAAGCTCCTCCCACCGGATTTCTCCCATGAGATATTCCGTTTTTGCCTGTGGCACACAAAGTATCATCATTATCATAATCCCACCAAGAAGCAGACCACCTGATACTTCCGCCATTCTTCCTCTTCTCTGTACATCTTTGCAGGTTCCGACAGAACATACCAGAATTGCCCAGAATGCAATCCATCGGCCGGATACTCCTGTGATCAGCTTTACAGGAACCAGCCTCCTGAGAAGTGCCAGCAGATATCCCCCCGCCATCAACACATAGATCAGGAAAAAAATCCCGATCAGCCTTCCCGCAAAAGCACCTGCAGACTTTACCGGATCTTCAAATGAAGGTGTCAGCCGTATCAGCCAGATTACATAAAACCCAAGCAATATCAGCGCAAAAATCATTCCCGCCACTGCACTGATTCCGTTCATTCCACCCTTTCCGAAAACGCAGAGCATAAATGGTGCCAGTAATGCCAGTATCATCTGCCTGTACAGCTGCCTGTGGGAAATTCTGTTATTCTCTGCAAATCTCATGAACCGGACTCCTTTCTCTTCAAACGGATTTTCTGCTCCTCTCTTGCATAAAGCGGTCGTAATACCCTCTTGCGCAGCGGAACTCTCAGAACCCCTTCTCCTCTGCTGCCCTTCTGTTCTTTCTTTATAAAAGGAACCAGATAAGGAATACCAAAACTTATCAGGCCTGCCAGGTGCCCTATAACCAGATATACTCCCAGCACGATTCCGTAAATTCCCAGATAACCTCCCAGGATCAGAAACCCATATTTCACCAGCCGAAATGCTGCTGCAAACTCTTCATTTGGAACAGTCATAGATCCAAGCGCAGTCAACGCCACGATCATCACCACGATCGGACTCACAAGATTTGCCTCTACCGCTGCTTGTCCGATCACCAGTCCGCCAACAATGCCAATAGCATTTCCCAGAGATCCCGGAACTCTCACCCCAGCCTCCCGAATCAGTTCAAAAGCCAGTTCCAGAAAAATCAGTTCCACCACACTGGAAAAGGGCACTCCTTCCCTCGCCTCCGCAAAAGACAGTATCAGTGCAGATGGCAGAATCTGTGTATGGAAACGTATCACTGCCAGGTAAAGTCCCGGCAGAACAGTCGCCATGATCACAGCCAGATATCGCAGTATTCTGAGAAAGGAAGCCATCTCGAACCTGTGATACCAGTCCTCGCTGCTCTCCATGAAACTGCTAAAATTTCCCGGAAGGATCAATGCTTCCGGAGAATTATCACACAGAATCACAACCTTACCTTTCAGGATTTCCTGCACAGCACGATCCGGACGTTCCGTTGTCTGATACTGAGGAAAAGGAGAATACCACACATCTTCTGTCAGCTGTTCAAGCATACCGCTGTCAAGGATTCCGTCAATCTGAAATTCTTCCAGCCGTTCCTTCACTTCTTCCAGAAGTCCCTCATGTACCAGGTCATCCATGTATAACACCTGCGTTAAGGTATGAGAGCGCACACCGATTTTATATTCTTCCACCTTGAGTCTGGTATCACGAAGCCTTTTTCTTACCAGTGCACTGTTACTTTTCACACTGTCCGAAAATCCTTCCCTGGAACCCCGCAGCACCTTTTCCGATTCTGCCTCCATCACACCTGTGGATGGATAACCTTTGCTGGAGATTTTCATCGCCTTGTCATATCCATCTATGAAAAACACTGCATTCCCTGCAAGCATGGCATCTATGGACTCGTCAAGATTCTCCAGTTTCTTTACATCTGCGATCCCAAGACTATTATGCCTGACAAATTCCTGAATATCCTCCGGCGAAATCTCCCAGAAATGATTGATCATCTTTCCAAGAGCAGAATCATCCAGCATCATGTTGGAAACCGCAACTTCTATATAGACCATAAGGCAGTCCACCTTATGTTTATCTCCCAGACGCATGGGACGGATCAGAATATCACTGCAGTTTTCCAGCCTGCTTCGCAGATATTTCTCATTCTCCCTCAGATTTGCAGATACTTTCCGGGACTCTTCCAGCTTCTTCAACAATTTCCCACCTCGTTTCATACCGGTACATCGTTTTCGATGTACCAGACAGATCTGTTGCCAGTCGGCAATATTCCTAAACCCACTTACATACATGGATGCGCAAAAAAAGAGAGGCATCCCGCCTCTCTTAGAATTTCCCGATATTCAGATATTATACCATTCTTATCTGTGTCCCCTGGATTTCTCTTTCTCTGCACGCTCACGTTCTGCATCCTCAGCCTCAATAGAACGCATGATAGCCATTCTCTGATTCTCGATATGCTGGAAAGAAAGCTGTTTCGCGCGTTCCACGTCGCGCTCTCTGATCGCCTTTGTCAGTTCCTCATGTTCCTTCACCAGAACATCTCGTGTTTCACCTTCTTTCAAATATTCCACACGATAACGATAAATCTGCTCACGCATATTGTTGAGTACCTGGATCAGCCTCTTATTATCAGAAGCCTGATAAATAACCTCATGGAATGCAACGTCAGCCTCCGCAAGCTTAACAAGATTTCCCTCTGCGATCGTATGTTCAAACTCCTTGGCAGCAAGCCAGAGTCTTCTCATTTCTTCTTCAGTCATACGGGCACATGCTTTCTCAATAGCTACATTCTCAAGAGCAATACGAACCTCCAGAACATCATTCAGATCCTTCTCTGTGATATTGGCAACCTGGGCACCACGTCTCGGGATCATCACTACCAGACCTTCCTGCTCCAGCTTACGCATTGCCTCTCTGATAGGAGTTCTGCTCACGCCAAGTCTCTCTGCCAACGCAATCTCCATCAGTCTCTCACCAGGTTTCAGTTCGCCCTTCAGGATTGCCTGACGCAGCGTATTAAAAACCACATCCCTTAATGGAAGATATTCATTCATATTTACTGAAAAATCACTTGTCATTTGTATTCCCTCCTGCTTTCGTTACTTCTGTGGCAAAAACCGTCTTCGCCAGCCGGCTCTCTCTGAGAACCTCTGCTGCCGCCTCCATCTTCTCACGATCATCAAAGATTCCGAACACTGTAGGACCACTTCCACTCATCATCGCCTTTAACGCACCATGACTCTCCATCAGTGCTTTGATTTCGCCAATTACAGGATATTTCTCTATAATTCCCGGCTCAAAAACATTTCCCATCTTCTGTGTCATTGCCAGAAGATCTCCACGTTCTATATCTCCTATCATCCCGTCAATATCCGGATGAGAAGAAATCTTATCCAGCTGAAGGCTCTCATAGGCAGCTTTGGTGGAAACATTGATTCCGGGCTTGCCGATCAGTACAAAACAGTCCGGCACCTGAGTGATCCTGGTCAGTCTCTCCCCGATTCCCTCTGCCAGGGCAGTTCCTCTCATCACACAGTACGGAACATCTGCCCCGATATTCACAGCACGATCCATCAGCTCCTTCTGGCTCAGTCCCAGTTTAAAAAGCCGGTTGATCCCCACCAGTGCAGCTGCCGCATCCGAGCTTCCGCCTGCCATACCTGCTGCCACAGGAATAAATTTCTCAAGATGGATATCCACACCACCCTTAACCTGAAATTCATCCATCAGAAGCTTCGCCGCCTTATACACCAGATTTCGTTCATCATTCGGAATATAGGAATAATTGACAGACAGGGAAATCCCCGGCTTCCTCACCCTCTTCATCTCCAGAACATCATACATCTGTATCGTCTGCATGATCATCCGGACTTCATGATAGCCATCCTCTCTCTTTCTGAGAATATCCAGTCCCAGATTTATCTTCGCCAATGCACGTAAACGCATAAAATCCTCCGTTTCCAACAATATCATCCGTATATAACTGTACTTTCGCAATTATATTTGTACTTTGTATACAATAAAACTCTTTGCGCATATTTTAAATCATTTTTTTTTAGTTTTCAATATAGGAGTTTTCATTTTTTCCGGAAATTTTTTTCATTATCATCCCTGCCTGACAAGAATTAACGACTGCCCCGGCTTTACCTCTTTTTCCGTAAGACTGTTCACACCCGAAATCTCATCCACAGTTGTATAAAATTTCTTTGCAATATCCCACAGAGTATCTCCGGCCTTTACAATATAGACCGTAATTCCCGGCATACTTTCCAGTTTTTTACGATCCAGCGGCTGTTCTTCCACAGATTCAATAAGCTGCTCTTCCCACTGTCTGAACACAAGCACATTCAGTCCCACCGCCGCCTTGACTTCAATCTCATCCCCATCTGCCATTGCAGTGGAAAGCTGTTCAAGGTCAGCCTGAAGTAAATATGTGCATTCCTTCCCGATCTCTTCTGCCTCGATCAGATGGGTAAACGGAAGCATGGCATCCATAGAATAAAACGGCATTTCATCATTTCCAATAATATACAGGATCTTGAGTGCCACAATTCCTTCTGCCACAATTCCCTTATCCGTAATCCTGGTCTTATCTACTTTTACCTTACCGCTGCTGTGGCAAAGCTGCAAAACTTTTCCCTGACTCTCCTTAACTTCTATCCGGTCTGTCAGACGACACCTGGAAAAATTCCGTACCAGAAGACTTTCCAACATTTCCTTTTTCCGATGAAGAACACATTCTTTGTGTGGGCTGTATGCATCAAGAAGAAGTTCATGCTCCTCTTCCCTGTACATTTTCATATTTAATTCCAGTACCACATCCACCTGCAGGATACGTTCTTCACCATCCGGATCAGGCTTTACCTCTATCCCCTGATGAAGAAGAGACACCTCAATATGTGGGATCAGATCTTCCATACAGCCACTGCATTCCATCTCATTGGAAAAAGGCATGGTATACTCCAGCCACTGAGGTGGATTCTCCTCTTCATACCCTGTATACAGAAGAAAAACCGCAAGCTCTCCTTTCACCCGGAGTTTGTTCTCTCCCGGCCGCAGATCCAGATTCCTCGGTTCAGCCATATACCACAGAAGGTTTTCTACATTCGGTCTGTTTGACGCAAGAGTAATATCATCCTTAATGCGCAGAGTATCTTTTTTATGTACACGAAGACTCATAAGCCGGACTTTCTCCGTTTTCACAGAGACTTTCTGATCCTCTGCGGAAACCGGAAGTTCAACGACTGCCAGTTCATCTACCACTGCATAAAAAGTTACAATTGCTTTAATATTCAGTTTTCTGGAATGGATCATATGAACACTGAGATCCTCAATCTCCCATTTCAGACACAGCTTATCTCCCCCTTCGATTCCCTCCAGATTAATCATCTCATCCAGCGGAAGCTTCGCAGAAAGGCTGTAAATCCTGCCCTCTTTTTCCCCCACATAAAGCAAATCTGCATTTAATGTCCCTTTAAGAAGCGCTCTTCCTTCACTCAGCCTCACTTCCTCCATGGAAACATCCGCTTTGCTCTGCACCAGTCTCCCGATATCCGGTTTCACATCGGGCACATTATAGTCCTCGTCAAAAGTCGCCTGCGCTGTCGCTTTGTTTTTGATCCGCAGCATCTGAATACTTTCTTTTTTTAATTCCAACCTGCTTCCTTCCTTTCTCTGTTTACTTTATGATAAAACCCAAAAATTCTATCGGTTTCTCTGTTTCTCTGATTTTCAGGACAATACAGGGATAAGACGGTTCACTGCCTGCATCCGCTTTCTCCGGACCTATCAGCCTTGTCTTGCAGAATACTGCGTTCTCTGATTCGGAAACCTCCTCCACCTGAATACTGTACCCTCCTGTAAGCTGCTCTCCATATCCCTTCATCAGATACCTTATATCTCCCACCTGATAGGTCATCTGAAATACTTTCTTTTTCTTCTGTTCCATCAGTTCTGAAATCTCTTCCGGAATTTCCTCCTGCTTTACGATCGTATATTCCAGAGGTGTACGTTCGCCCTCCTCAATCCTGATAAACTGACAGCCCGCCGGCAAAAGAGCCAACAGCAACACACAGAGCAGTCCTCCTGTCCTTTTGCCCATAATGCACCCCTGCTCATTCTTCGCTAAATATTCTATGCCGGATACAGCCCTGTTATTACCATACTCTATGCTATATATCTGACAGTAACTGCTTTTCTGCAGGAAAGAATCCTGTCCTGAGTGCTTTATTTAATGCCAAAAAATCATTATACTATGATTTATTTCTTGCAGGATATCTCATAATTCCTTATAATAACTTCTATACTTATATATGGGCATCAGCATTATATAATGCCCGGAAAGGAATTAACGAATGATACGATTTATCCTCGTCTGTATTATTGTGATCGGATACCTGATCCTGTCCATCCCCATCCTGCTGGTCGAATGGATCATCGGCAGATTTTCTCCTGAAAAGAAGGATATCAGCTCCCTTAGGATCATCCAGGCAGTATTCCGATTTATCCTTAAGATCACCGGTGCAAAGATTACTGTGATCGGAGAAGAAAATGTGCCAAAGGACACACCTGTACTTTATATCGGCAACCACAGAAGCTACTTCGACATACTTCTTACTTACTCCCGCTGTCCGATCCGTACAGGCTACATTGCCAAAAAAGAGATGGAGAAAATTCCTCTTCTTTCCACATGGATGCGTTATCTCCACTGTCTCTTCCTTGACAGGAAAGACATCAAACAGGGACTCAAAACGATCCTGACCGCAGTAGACAAAGTAAAATCCGGAATTTCCATCTGTATTTTCCCGGAAGGAACCCGAAACAGAAATAAAGATGAGCTGGACATGCTTCCCTTCCATGAAGGAAGCTCCAAAATCGCTACCAAGGCCAATTGCCCGATCATCCCAATTGCGATCAGCAATTCAGCCAACATTTTCGAGGCACACTTCCCGAAGATATCTCCTGCAAAAGTTGTAGTAGAATACGGTAAGCCGATCTATCCGGATGAACTGAGCAAAGAAGATAAGAGGCATGTCGGAGAATATACGCAAAACGTAATTCGCGAAATGCTTATAAAGAACAAACCACTGACCGAAAAATAATAAGACTATCACCAGTCCGGCAGAGCGTAAAGACAAAAATTTACGCTCTGCCGGACTGTTATATATCAGAATTTCCATTGTATCTGGACTGATCCGGGAAATACCTTAAGTGACCTGATCATCTTATCAACTGTAAACCTCTTCTCCTCAAAATCAATCTCTCCCCACAGACTTACATTAGATGCTACCTTTTCCATCTGCTCCGGTGTCGCATGATTCTCCGCAAGCACCGATAATTTCTCCAGCTTTAACTGATGTATCTGGTCTATTTCTTCCACTCTCTGATTGATATAATCTGTCAGTGTTTCTCCAGCACCTGCCAGAGAATCCACAAGCAGAGAAATCTCCTTTTCCATTTCCTCAATCTCCCTGTAAATCTGTTTTACCTGCGGATTTTCCTTTAACTTCGTATAAGTGGCAGGAGACTGTCCTTCGCGCAGCTTACGTACCATCTCTTTATATACATAATTCTCCACATCTTCAGTATAAACCTTCCCGCACCCCGGGCAGGCTTTGTTGTTCAGACGCTTCGTACATCTCAGGTACTGTTTACCAGACTGTATTTTAATACTCATAAGTGCGTATCCGCAATTGCCACATTTCACTTTCCCTGCCAGCCATGTATTCACAGCTTTTCTATTGGCCTGAATCGTTTTATTTCTCATAAGCTTGATCCTGCAGTTCAGCCACTGCTCCGAAGACACAAGCCCTTCATGAGGTGCCACCACCAGCATATGACCCTTAAGATTTTGCAGCTTATCTGTCTGCGCATCCCGCCCCTGATAAAGATAACATCCATGAATCCCGTCAAACTGCTCCGGACTGCTTACTATATTGGTTCCATGGCTCCTGAAAAAACGGTACACATCCATATCAGCCCGCACATATACCGGATTTCTCAAAAGCTGGGCCAGCATGGAACGTATCAGTTCCTTTCCGTAGAACTGCACTCCCTTTTCCGCATAATATCTGGTGATATCCCCATAAGAAGTGTCCGGTTGTTCGTACATATCAAAAATTTCCCGCACAATTGCCGCTTCCCCGGGTTCTTCCACAAGCTTCTTTGTATGGATTCCCTCCATCAGGATCTCCTCAAGCCGATAACCATAAGGAGGCTTGCCGCCCATGCGAAAACCTTTCTGACTTCTGGAATAATATGCGTCGCTGACACGCTTCTGAATAGTCTCACGTTCCAGCTGCGCAAACACAATGCAGATATTTAACATTGCCTCTATCTATAAAGGTGTGGTTAACTCTGATTCTTTCTCCGTCCACGACTTTGATATCCTGACTCTGTATCCACTGGATTTTGAAGAATTTCTGTGGGCCAATGCTGAGTTTGCCCTTACAAGAGAAATCCGCAATCATTTCTCCGATTTCAGCTCAATGGGAAAGAAACTCCACGAAAAAGCCCTGTCACAGTTCCGTCTCTATCTGATCATCGGCGGAATGCCTGCTGCCATTATGGAATACAAAAAAGAAAAGAAGCTCCTGCTGGTACCTGACACCTAGCAAAAGCTCCTTACATCTGTATCCTGTTGACACCGGATTATGCTCATGCATACTGAAAATCCCTGCCTTCCAGCTTCTGTCAGGAGAAGAAACCACCGCCGGTACAGCCTGTATCGAAACCTTTCTGGCACAGCACTTTATCCGGAATGGCTATGCCCTCTCCTACTGGTCCAGCGGCAACCAGGCGGAAGTTCCCTTTTTACTGTCCAAAAACAGTCATTTTATTGCCATAGACTACCGCACCACCCCACATCAGAAATGCAGGAACCTTATGCAGCTGAATAAATCTTCTCTCTCTCCTGCACCCACGCAAATGTATTTAATCTCTGCCGAAGACTTCAGGCAAAAAGAAGCTTATCAGATCGTGCCTTTATATGCGGTATTTTGCATATAGAACGTGGCAGATACAACAGGCAAAAGCAGACTCCGGCCGATAGTTCTTCTCGCTTTCACATCTTCGGAAACGAAGAAAAAACATCTTCAGCCATATCTCTCTGATATGGCTGAAAACTTTTTACGCATTGTTAAGGCTCTTCCTGATAGAGTTTTCCATTTACCAGTATTTTTTTACATAATTAACAGCCTCTTCCTGTGACAGGGAAAATTCATTCATGATGTTTCTGACTGTATCTGTCTCACTTATATTAAAATTCCTGCAGGTCCTTACAGTCGCACGAATGCCTTCAAGGATACCTTCCCATCTGCCTTCCTGACGGCCTTCCTGTCGACCTTCCTGTCGACCTTCTTCAACACCTTCCTGTCTTAACTCTTCCAATGCATTACACATATTGATCTGTCCCCCTTTCTGCTCCGATTCCAAAGCATGGTCAATCAGTTTCTGTGATTCTGTAATGGCTCCTATCACAAGTCCAAGATCTGCCGGAATATTATGATCCCTGTAAACTTCATTGATCTTCGTATAATCCCTGGCATAGATCAAGCGGCTCACGTCAAACACCATATTTACGTCCGGATCGCTGAAACATAGTTCTCCACTTGATCTTACCTGTACCAGGTTCATACGGTAATCAGATACCAGTGATTCTATCTTTTCGGGGATCTCCAGCATATCCTTCAGGGAAAACGGACCATCCCATTCACTTTCTCCATAATATACACACAGACTAATCACCGGATGCAGCCGGTCGGTCTTCTTAAAACCTGACAGGAATTCATCCGCTGAATGGAAATCCCCGTTTTTCTTATTTACTGCTGCAATCTCATCATATTCTTTCATGTAAGAAAATGCATCTCCAACCATATGGCGCAGCGGCATCGCATAGTGGATCTTTGCCTGATTTTCCAGTCCCCAGAGAACAAAGTCCACACCATATGCCGTCTTCTTTACAACATCCAGGATCTTCTGTACTGTTTCCGCATGACCATTAAATTTCAGCATGGAGGAAACATCCGTATCTGCTTCTGTAAGATCCTGCGGCTTCAGCACCTGTTCCCCGTTAAAAAATACTGCATTGAACAGATCCGCAAAATGTCTGTTGTCTCTCCAGAAGTTCTTCAGTATGGTATCTGGTTTGATCTTATTTTTTTCCGCCGTATCCAGCACCTCCCGTTGATTTATTTCTGTTATCAATATAGCATAATTATTACCTTGTTTCCACGAAAGGAACTATAAAAATTATTAAAAATCTGAAAAGTGCAGAGTCGATTTGTTTAATTTGTTCTTTTTTTTATTTCGTCAGCTGTAAAAGAGCATATAACTACAAAAATACCGCTCTAATACGTAAAAAAGGCAGTTATAAATAACTATTTTTTCAGGGTCGTGCATGAATTTCTAATCAGAGAATGTGCTTTTTAATCAAAAATTAACCTATCCACTACCCAAAGGGGAACTATAATCATGACAAAGATTAAAAACACAAAGAAGGGCGTGGCAAAAAAGACATTAAGTATGTCACTTGTTGTTGCAATGCTTGCTACTTCTAATGTGCCGGTATGGGCTGCTGAGTTTAAAGATGGTGTAGCAACTGTAATTAATGATACTATCAAAGTTCCAGTATCTGAATATACAGTTACAAAGAATAGTGATGATACTTATACAGTAGCTGCCAAATCTACATCTAAGAACTATACTGGTTCAAAGACTGTACAGGCAGAAGGTAAAGCTGAAAATAAAAAACCAGATGCTCTAATGATCAGCAGTGTTAAAGTTGTTGGCAACAAAGCGACTGTAATCCTTTCTGGTGCTTCCGAAGGTGCTGCAGGTTACGACTAAGTAATCTTTACAGACCGCGACTGCATCACAAACAAAGATTATGATTCCGTAAACAAGAATCAGGTTCAGACCTCTACTACATTCAAATATGTACAGCAGGGAACCTACTACGCATACTGCCACGCTTGGAAACGTGATGAGAACGGTAAGAAAGTATTCAGCGACTGGTCAAACGCATACCCATTCGTTGTATCCGCAATCACACCGGATGCTCCAGTTATCACAAACGTTAAAGTAAGCGGATCTACTATCAAAGTAACATACAAAGCAGCTGCAAATGCAACTGGTTACGATGACATACAGAAAACCATTACTCAAAACATCTCTATATGAAAGGAAGTCACGTATGAAGAAAAGAAAATCATGTTTTATCTGGCTCTTGTGCATTCTTCTCCTGGTCACAGCCTTACCTTCTGTAAATTTTACAGATGTCCAGGCAGCATCTGTCAGCAGTACTTTCACCGGATGGAAAACCTTCGGTGGAAAAAAATACTATTATAAGAATGGCAAAAAGCTGACAGACCTGCACAAAATCGGCAAGTATTATTACTGTTTTGCAGCAGACGGTACCATGCTTACAGGATGGCACCGTATTCATAATCGTTTCAGATATTTTGGCAAACAGACTGGAAGAATGCGTATCAATCAGACTGTAAATAGACGAAAGATCAACAGTAAAGGTGTCTGGACTCCTGTTATTGTACTGGATCCGGGGCATTCTGCTGTTGTTGCCGGTGGCTATGAACCTCTTGGGCCTGATTCCAGCCAGCTGAAAGAGAAAGATACGTCCGGAACCCAGGGTGTTGCTACAGGTGTGGAGGAATATAAGCTCAACCTGAGCATTGGTCTTCAGCTAAGAACCCTTCTTCAGAAAAGAGGTTTTAAGGTAATAATGACCAGAACCAACAGTAAAGTAGCTCTCAGCTGTATTGACCGTGCAAAAGTGGCAAATAAGGCAAAAGCAGATGCGTATATCCGTATCCATGCCAATGGAAGTGATAATTCCTCTATCAGTGGAGCACTGACTATCTGTACAACCAGAAACAGTCCTTATATTTCATCTATGTACAGAAAAAACAAAGCGCTTTCTGAGGCTGTACTCAATGCATATGTGGCAACTACAGGATGCAGAAAAGAATACATCTGGGAGACAGACTCTATGACCGGAAACAACTGGAGCAAAGTTCCGACAACGATTATCGAAATGGGATATATGAGCAATCCCTCCGAAGACCGCCGTATGCAGCAGAGTTCTTATCAGAAAAAAATGGTACGGGGAATTGCAAATGGAATTGAGAATTACCTGATCAAATAGCCTTGCTTTTGAGTCGCAGACAGTTTATACTGGACTGAATGGGTATAAAAAATAATTTGGAGGATTTTTCAAATGAAAATTGCAGTAACATATGATAATGGAGAGATTTTTCAGCATTTTGGAAAAACAGAGTCTTTTAAAGTTTATGAAGTGGAAGACAACAAAGTAGTTTCCAGTGAAGTAATCGGTTCTAACGGTACAGGACATGGCGCACTTGCAGGTCTGCTTGCTGAGCAGGGTGTAAATGTTCTGATCTGCGGTGGCATCGGCGGTGGTGCTCAGACAGCTCTCACAGAGGCAGGAATCGAATTATGCGCCGGAGCCCAGGGAAATACCGACCAGGCAGTTGAAAATTATTTAAAAGGCGAATTAGTATCTTCCGGAGCTAACTGCGACCATCACCATCATGAAGAAGGTCATTCCTGTGGCAGTCATGAGGAGGGACACTCCTGTGGAGACAGCTGCGGTGGTGGATGCGGTGGATGTGGCGGATCACAGCCTCCGCTTACAGGACGCAATGTAGGAAAAACCTGCCGCACACATTACAGAGGAACTTTCAATGACGGAACACAGTTTGATTCTTCTTACGACCGTGGCGAACCGCTGGAATTCATCTGCGGTGCAGGCCAGATGATCAGAGGGTTTGATGCTGCTGTAGCTGACATGGAAGTTGGTCAGATCATTGATGTTCACCTTATGCCTGAAGAAGCATACGGTATGGCAGATCCAAACGCTATCTTCACTATGGAAATCGCGCAGCTTCCAGGTTCCGAAGACCTGACAGTTGGCCAGCAGGTATACCTGTCAAACCAGTTCGGTCAGCCATTCCCTGTTAAAGTAACAGCTAAAGATGAGAAAAATATCACATTTGATGCAAACCACGAAATGGCTGGAAAAGAACTTAACTTCAAGATTGAATTAGTAGAAGTGAAATAAGACAAATACTCAGGGCAGTCTCCTGGCAAAAATTTTGCCGATGAGACTGCCCTGTTTTATACTTTATTTACCAAAGTGATAGTGCTTTTTGTAGTTTTATAATTTACGAGTAAAAATTTACTGTTTTTGTGGGCTTACTGTATATTCGCTTACCGTTTACTGTCTTAAAAGCTTTTACATAATAGTTATAAACCCAGTACATGCCTGTCTGGGAATCATAAGCTTTTGTGTCTTTCCAGGTTGAGACAGAGGACTTCACTGTTTTGGCAGCGGAACCATTGCGGTAAATCACATATCCGGAAGCACCGGCTACTTTTGTCCAGGAAACCTCTGTACCACCGTTACTCATTTTACATGAAACCTTAGATGGAGCCGGGACAGCAGCTTTTCTTGATTTCACCGCTGAAAATTTAGAATATTTGTTTTTTCCACTTGCATTGGTTCCATAAGCACGGACTTTAAATGAATAGGTTACTCCCGGTACTACAGCTGCATCGAAACTGACAGCTCCTGTTTTCAGAGTTTTTATCCGCTTATAAGAAGACTGGGAATCTGTCCTGCAGTAAATCTGGTATCCTTTGGCACTCGAAACCTTTTTCCAGGTTAAATGTATTTGATCTGCAGATTTCTGGGAAAGTTTCAGCACAGGTTTTGTCAGTGGTGTGTTGTTCTCAGATACCTTTACCGTCACCTGACACTGGGCCTGAAAATCTCCGGCAGAAGCAGTGATTACTGCCTGGCCATAACCATTTCCCTGAACGGTTCCATCCTCTGAGACAGACGCAACCCCAGGATTACTGCTTGTCCAGACCACATCTTTTACATCATCAGAGTTAGATGGTGTAAAGGAAGGTGTGAGTTTTTGTGTATTTCCTTCGTCAATTGTCAGATTTGTCTGGTTCAGAGCAATTCCATTAAGTGGAGTTGTCACTACGGGGATTTCATACAGGTATGTGCGGGAACTGTCATAGTTGCCGTTATCATAATTTCCGGATACCCATACAATATTACGTCCCCATAAGATCGGCTGGGAATCCGTCTGGATCGTTACATTCTTGTATAACTTGGATAATATTACGTTCCCGGAAGCATCCATAAGGAGATAATGCAGAATACTCTGGTCTGAGGTTTCCTCTGAGAAAAGGACTGCATACTGATTATTTCCTACGGGGATAAGTTTTGGTTCTGTCAGAGTTATTTCTGCTCCTGATGGTGAATACTGAGTGAGCCAGATAAATCTGGAAGCCATACTGTTCTTATCTGTGATTATCATAAAGATGTTTTTATTAAGATTCTCATATCCGGTCTGTCCATTCACAGCAAAGCCATGGGGAACAGATTTGCCTACTGTGATCAGATTATTTCCGGCCAGAGAAAATCCGGTTACCTCGCATCCGGTATAATTATCACCTGTAGCCCCCATAAAAGGAAAGATATTTACCGCACGCTCCTGAGCGATATATCCGCCGGAATATGCGGAGAAGGAGGACAGGATCAGACCTCTGTAACAAGAATCCCCATGATCCAGAAAATATACATGAGAGCCGTCATTTACAACAAACTGATTAAAGGAATGGCTGCAATAGGGCATATCTGAATTAATAAGCGTCATATCCTGAGTGTTGATGACAAAAGTGACATCACTCTGATGGTGTATTCCTTCCATTCCATACATTTCCCGTCCTGTATGGACGATCAGGGTAGAACCAGTCTGGGTCATGCGCAGGGAAGCAGCATCAAAAGGAATGTAGATTCCTTCAAACATATTTGTGTATCCGCCGCCAATGTCCGTTGCACCAAGCAGTTTCCAGGCACGGCTGTATTTGAGGATCCGGACAGCAGTTATGCTGTTGTCTTCATTCAGATTTTTCTGTCCTACTGCAACATAAAAATTCCCATCGGGTGCAGCGTAGAACCCTCCCCACAATGGAAGCGGAAGCTTTACTGTTGTTACATTGGTAACATTAAGATCGGAATTGCAGACAGCATCATATAAAGTCTGATCTTTCCAGGCAACAATGTGAAGATTTCCTGTTTCATCTGTATAGTAAGAAGTATATTCAGGACTTGCCCAGTTCCAGCTGTAAGATCCGCTGTTGATTCCCATACCCTGAAGCTGGGAGAGAACTTTTCTCCTACCAAAGGAGGATTTTGAGGAATAGGTGGAAGTACCGGATGTTATTCCCTGACCAGCATTTTCAACCAGCGTATCTCCCTCCTGGACAGAAGGCATTTCCTTTTCATCCGAAAAGAAATCATCATCTGTCTGTTCCGAAGTAAACTCATCTTCAGTGTCATTGAACTCTCCATTGTTATCAAGCTCCTCAGGAACAGAAATTACATCTTCGTTTGCCGCATTATCCGGGTCAGTAAAAATATCTGTACCATATGCAGGAGCAACATTCATTAGAGCCATAGAAGAAGCCAGTAATAAAGCTGACAATTTCTTTTTCATCTTTCAAATCCTCCTTGGAAATAATGGTGGTTTTGTGTTGGAGTTGCATTGTACCAATCAGTGGTCTGGTACATCGAAAGAAATATTCTTATATAATCAATATAGCATACAACTTCTGCAACGTCTATGACAGATTATGTTGATTTAATGTGTGAAATTGCCAGCCAGAAACTGCTCAGCGGATATAACGAAAGATTAGTGTCTTACCTCGGGAGACCCTACTCATCCTGCTATTATCCAATCCTGTTACTGAATAATCATGCAGCCTAAGGGGGGGATTTTCTCCCCTACCCAGTTACATATATCAGTTCATTATAAAATGCTTAAATTTTTGTCTTGACAACTGAACCACTATAGCTGTCAACTATATAAAAAAATACTGGTAAACAAAAAAACATCAGCAGGAGTTTTTGATCCATCTGGTCAGGGGCTCTTTATTTATATTGGGATAAAATATAATATACTACTATATCTAATATACTTGTTTTACCACTTCCATTTTTGTCGGTAAAAATCAAACGCTTTGTGTCGAAATCTTTATACTGACATAGATGTTAGAACAATGTTATAATAAAATCAGCTGAAAAGTGAATTTAAGGAGGGTATAAAATGAAAAGTCATGTTAATATTATGGACTCTGATATAGCATATGAGAATGTAATTGTTTATCATGGTTCTGATCATATTTTAAAAGAACCAATTTATCAGGGTGGAAAAACAGATAATGATTATGGAAATGGATTTTATACCACTGAATATAAAGACCGTGCAAAAAGTTGGGCTGTTTTAAATGGTGATCCGGAATACTCTTTTGTTAACCGGTATATTTTGAATACTTCTGGTCTGAAAATAATGGATCTGAACGATTATGGTATCTTAGCCTGGATCGCAGAGGTCATTGCCAACAGGGGAACAAGCCTGGAGAGTGCTGAAATCACAGGTTCGCGGATTGTAGAAATGTACCGTATTTCTACAGCAGATTTTGATATTATCAAAGGCTATCGTGCAGATGACAGTTATACACAGGTCATAGAAGCTTTTTTGCTAAATCAGATCAATATTGAAGAAATAAAGAAACTTTTCTATAAAGGTTCTCTTGGTAATCAGATATTTTTGAAATCACAAAAAGCATTTAAACAGATTGAATGGAAAGATGCATGGCAGGTATACAAAGACGAATCAGATGTAACAGCTGACTTTCACGCTCGCAGAGAAGTAAATCAATTTCTTTCTGCAAGAAACCGTGCAATTTTGCTGGAAGGATTCGAAGTTCCGGGAATTACGGTGAGAACTGCTATGGGGAAATTTTTAATTTATCATCAGGAGGGCGATTTTTATGAATAATCCGGCATATGATTCAGGTTACCTGAACAGTGCAAAACTATCTGGAAGATATTTATTTAAATTGATAGCTCGAAATTGTTCTGACTGTTTTGGTATAATCTATAAATATATGAAAAGTGATTATCGTAGATATATGGATATGGGGAATCCCCTGTATTTATGTAAAACTCCGAAACAGATTATGGGAAATATGGGAATTACTGTAGATTTAAATGCAGAAATAAGTAATACTTATGATGAATTTATTCTGGAATGGATGTCTGACTGCTATATTACTCTGCAATGGAAGTACCGGCTCTGGTCTTCTGAAATAATTGACATTGTAAAACCGGAAAAATTATATAAGCAGTATTATCCACTGCACGAAACATCTCTTACCAATGCGGTTACAAAAATATATGAGATTTATCATTTGAAAGACTTATATATGCATCATAGTGAACTACTCGGCAACTGAGTTACCAGAGCATCTGGATTGCTGTTTTTAATCCATCAAAATCCATATAATTTGTCTGGCATAAATCCCTGACTTCTTTTTCCGTAAAGCTAACATATTCTGCCAGAAGCCCCGGTTCCAGCATTGAAAATTCACGAAAGTCTGTCAATGCAGACGGTGTTCCATATTTTTTTATTGGCAGGCTTCCTGTCATATAAGAACCTGCTAGGAACTGAGATATCTGTACCCCTTTAAACAGTGCACGAAGTAACCGGATATACGATTTCTGCAATGCCTCATCTGCAGAAGCTTCGCGGAACAGAGAATGTAAATGGGAAAAACATATATAGTGATAAGAGCGTAGCCAGAAAGATAACCTTAAAATCTCCTACTGTAAAAGGTGATTATAGTTATGGCAGTGTGTATGGTCCATATCTGGATACTGCCCATCTGGCGCAGGTAAGAAGTGTTGTACAGAGCTTTAAACTGAATTATATCCGAAAAGGAATGTCAGATTATGATAAAGTCCTGACTGCTTTTAATTATCTCCGCAGCAATTGTAGATATGCATACAGGGGATGGCAGTATAATTATGCAAATACAGCCTGGGGTGCACTGGTATATGGAGAGGCACAGTGTTCCGGATATGCAAGAGCCATGAAAGCACTCTGTGATGCGAGCGGGGTAGACTGCCGTTACGTCCATGCAAATGCCAAAGCCAGTAACCCAAGCCACCAGTGGAATCAGGTAAAGGTTGGTGGTAAATGGTACATACTGGATGCTCAGTCAAACGGCTTTCTTCTCGGGACAAATACCTGGATAAAACAGGCCGGGATGTCCTGGGATACAAAAGGACTACCAACCTGTAGTAAAACAGATTATAAGAGATAAAGACTTTCTTTTCGTCTTCGGATGTTATGTTATTTATATAAAAAAATCCAGAATATAAGCCCAGAATCGTTGAATTTTCAGCATTCTGGGCTTATTTTAAGTACCAAATTTTTCTATTGTCTTATTATGTATAGCTGCCATAGGAGACGTATTCTAAGCAGTAAGGTTTGTTCCGATAGATGCTGCAATCTCTTTTAACTTATCGGCAGAAAAACCAGTATATTTTTCAATCTTATCGAGAGATTCTTTATCTTTGATCATCATTTTTGCAAGAGATAGATTTTTCTTTTCTACACCTTGCTCAATGCCTTGTTCAACAAGTGCTTTTCCCAGATTACACATATCCTGCACCTCACTTTCAAATTCTTCTGTCATGGCGATGCCAAAATCTTTCTGAAGACGTTTTTTCTTTGTCTCAGAGGATGTAGAAAGAGAGAAGAGTGTATTCAGCAGATCAAGGATCTCCAGATCACTCTCTTTATCTGCATCACCTAAATTTACGATAACAACTTCCATAAGGTCATAACTGCCAAGAGTTTCATAAGGCTTTCCCAATACTGTATCCTGTACTGTATGGTATCTGAAGATTCCATTTCTACGTTTTTTCGCCGGATCCGGGCAGATCCAAATACTGTAGACTTTCTGAAGCTTTTCATAATGTTCACCAGTAAAAATAGTTCCATACTGCTCGGAAATCATTCTTGCACAATAATAAAATCCTCTTGTAACTAATGGATACCCCGGTGTGTCATTTAACTGGATTTCCAAATTGATGATCAGCTGTACGGGTTCTTCGGTGTTCGGAATATATGCCTTAAAACGAATATCATAATACACAGTCTGGTCTTTGATAGCATTTGCTTCGGAATTAAGGCAGTCTATTTGTTCGTTTCCATCCAGTAATTTACTGCGGTCAGGATGGTCCTGATGTACTGCCCGACTGGAAATTTCGATATTTTCTTTCAGGCAGTTATCACAGATAAAATTGACACTATATTGGGAAAATTCTTTTGTACAGGATTTGAGGATCCAGGCAATGACTGCCTTATAGGTTAATAGTTTCTTGGCACATTCATCATATCTTGCACGATCTGCGGCAAAGTCTATCATTTGTGCCAGATTCGTTTGACGTATTATGGATGTCACCTCCTGTCACATATTTTGTACTTATATTTTATCAGAGCAGATATTTATTTACCAGAAAAATTTTTCGACAATCGCAGGATAAGTTTTGACAAAGAAAGACCCCAGTCAAAATGACTGGGGTTTTCTTTTTAGGAATCTGTATTATTTACCCAAATGGATTATTTAACAGTAGCTGTTTTCAGGTTGGACCATGGGCTGAAGACTTTCTTTCCGTTCTCGTCACGTTTCCAAGCGTGGCAGTATGCGTAGTAGGTTCCCTGCTGTACATATTTGAATGTAGTAGAAGTCTGAACCTGATTCTTGTTTACAGATGTGTAATCTTTGTTTGTAATGCAGTCACGATCTGTAGAGATTACATAGTCATAACCTGCAGCACCATCTGTATCACCGGAAAGGATTACAGTTGCTTTATTACCAACAACTTTAACATTGCTGATCATAGGTGTTCCTGGTTTTTCATTAGCTTCAGAACCAGCTAATGTAACTGTCTTAGAACCGATGTAGTATTTACTATCTTTTGCCGGAGTAACTGTTACTGTTCCGTCAGCATTTTCTGTAACAACATATTTTTCTGTTGGAACTTTAACATTTCCGTTCATTACAACAACAGATACAGAACCTTTAGAATTCTTAGCGGCTGTAATATCACAGTCAGCAAGATCTTTTTTATCAATTCCCCAGTTAACAGAAGATGTTGTTCCTGTATATCCATTGATACCTTCAACACTTACTGTATATTTCTTTGTTGTAGGCTCTGTATAAGCACCCACACCAACTAATTTGTAGTCCTTACCTTCTTCTAATGTAAGAGCATCTCTACCATATGATACTTTAACAACTGGTTTTACTGCCATTCCTTCAGCATAAGTACCATTAGAAACAGTTACGTTCTGATCTGACAGCTGAACTGGAGTAATTGTAAATTTCTTATAAGTAATAGCGTTTACTTTCTGACCATTTTCATCTTCGAAAACCTGATTTGTTGTATCGTTGTTGCCAGCATAGTTGCCTTTACCAACTACAGCGATATATGCTTCATGGCTGGCATTACCTGTTACATTGTGGAAGTATTTAATTTCAAAATCTTTTCCTTCTTCTAATTTAACAGTTTTATGTGTAATCGGATCAGTATAAGAATAGTTGAATGTTGCGCTTGCAAAAGTATGAGCTTTTCCATCATAGATAAATGACTGATTAGCTACATTAACTTCTTTTCCATTTGCATCCTTTGAATCTGGATAACTAATTGTAAATTGACCAAGATCAATATTTACAGTACCTAATTTAGCTGTAATCTGTGTATTGTTATTGGAATCTTTTACTGTAGGACGAATCTGATGTCCGGTATAGCTTTGATCATTTACATTTACAGTTAAAGAAGACATATCAGCTGGTGTAATCGTAAATGTAGTTGTTGTAGTAGATGTATTGTCATCATCACCTTTTCCAACAATTGTTACAGTTGCAGTACCTACATTTGTACCGTTTGCAATAGACTTAATTTCGTAATCTACATCTTTTTCGAGCTCTTTTGTTCCATCCTTTACAATCAGTTCTGGAATAATTGCTTCTCCTGTGTAAGTATAAGATGCTTTTTCTGTAGAAACAGTCCAAGCACTTGCCTGTGGTTTGCTGATTTTAGAATAACGGTATACAGCTGCAGGCTGTGTAGTAATATTATTTCCGCTTGCATCAACACCCCAGAAATTTTTATTTGTAATTGTAATCTTAGTGCATTATTTACGTATAATATTTATTATTTCACAATTATACAATTACGTTGGCTTTTGATCGGCGGAATTATATTTGATGATTATATAAATCGTTGTATTCTATATGAAACGAAAAAAGAAATCGTTGCATTTCGATTGGAACGATTTTATACTATATATTACAAATCAATATTGGGTTTCAAAGGATTGAAAATGTGGAGGAAAATGTATCATGAGGGAAAGCAGAACATTGGAATATAAGGAAAATCTGTCATCTAACACGTTTCTGAAAACGATCAGTGCCTATGCTAATTATGGCGAAGGAAAGATTATATTTGGAATCAATGATCAGGGGAACGTCATCGGCATAACAGATCCAGTGAACGGATGTCTGAATCTGGAGAATAAGATCAATGACAGTCTCAGTCCTGTGCCGGAGTTCCGTCTGGAGATACAGGAAAATACGATCGTGCTCACTGTTTATGAAGGCAGGTATAAGCCTTATCTCTATAAAGGTAAAGCTTATAAAAGAAATGATTCTTCTACAGTTGAAGTGGATCGTCTGGAATATAACCGGTTGATCCTGGAGGGCTGTAATCAGACTTTTGAGGAGATCACTTCATTCAATCAGCAGCTTACTTTTGCTAAATTGGAAACAGAATTTATCCGGGTGATGGGCATTGAGAAGATCAATAAAGATATTTTAAAAACTCTTGAACTGTATTCTGATCAGAGTGGGTTCAATAATGCAGCTGCACTTCTTGCTGATGATAATCAGTTTACGGGAATAGATATCATACGTTTTGGTGATACCATAGATGAGATCATGGACAGGGAATCACTAGAAAATATTTCCATACTTTCTCAGTTGGAAAAAACACTTCAGATGTTCCGAAAGTATTATCAGTATGAAAAAATAGAGGGAGCCGAAAGGAAATGTATTGACAAAATCCCGGAAAAAGCCTTCAGGGAAGCAATAGCCAATGCTCTGATCCATCGAATGTGGGATATCCCGGCATCTATAAAAGTCAGTATGTATGCGGACAGGATTGAGATCAGTTCTCCGGGAGGGCTTCCTGCCGGAATCAGCGAAGAGGAATACCTGAATGGTCAGATATCCATACTCAGAAATCCTATTATCGGAAATGTGTTCTTCCGGCTGAAATATATTGAGAAATTTGGAACCGGAATCATGAGGATCAATCATGCTTACAGGAACGCACTGATAAAACCATCGTATCAGTGTTTTTCTAATTCTATCAAAGTAATTCTTCCTGTTATAAGGGAAAACTATGACCTGAGCGAAGCCGAACAGATACTGGTCAGCATCCTTAAGGGAAAAGAAAAAATGTCAAGATCAGAAATTGAGAAAGCAGCAGAAATGGAAAAGAGTAAAGCAGTACGTACTCTGAACAGCCTGATTGAAAAGAAAATCCTGAAAAAAACAGGTGCAGGCAGGGGAGTCAGATACACCTTGAAATAGCAGAAAGCAATATAAGGATAAGATTCTGTTAGAATATATGGTATAGGTTTATTAAAAAGAAAGACTCCGATCGCAATGACCGGAGCCTTCTTTTTAGGAATCTGTATTAATTACCCAAATGGATTATTTAACAGTAGCCTTTTTCAGGTTTGACCATGGGCTGGTGTCCAAGCGTGGCAGTATGCATAGTACATACCCTGATCTACATATTTGAATGTAGTAGAAGTCTGTACCTGATTCTTACTGATAGATGTATAATCTTTGTTTGTGATGCAATCACGGTCTGTAGAAATTACATAATCATAACCTGCAGCGCCGTCAGCTTCACCAGAAAGGATAACAGTTGCTTTGTTACCAACAACTTTAACATTGCTGATTACTGGAGCACCAACATTTTCAGATTTCTTTACAGATACTTTCTGGCTTCCTGTATAGCTCTTGCTATCAGCTTTAGCTGTTACAGTAGCAGTTCCATCACCATTGTCTTTTACATCGTATTCTGTTGCTGGAACGATTACGCTACCATTAAGTACAGTAGTTGTTAATTTACCGTTTGTTTCGGAAATTTCAACTGTTGTATTAGCAATGTCTTTTTTAACAATCTTCCATGTTATATCAATAGTATATGTGTTTGTAGTGTCATTTACAACTGGATTGCTGAATACTCCAGTCCATTCACCTGTACCATTGCTCAGTTTATATCCATTTTTAAGCTTTAATGTAGCTTTTAATACTTTATTTGAAGCTGTAACATCTACATTGTTAGAAAGTCCTGTGAATTCATAATCAGTTCCTTCTACTAATGTTTTATCGCCAACCTTAATTATTACATTTGGTGTAACAGCTACACCACCAGCATATTCTGTGTCTGATACAGTAATATTTTTGCGACCTACAGTAACTCCTTCAATTGCGAAGTCCTGAGCTTTTGTATAAGTTACATCGCTTCCTTCAAATTTTGTAGAACCAGCATAGTTTCCAATACCTGTAACATAAACATATGCTTTTGGTCCGGTAATATTATTGAAATACTTGATTTCATAATCTTTACCTTCAACAAGATTCATAGTTCTATATTTAGCTACGCTTGGAACAAATTTAATGTCTTTAAATGTTTTTTCTGTTCCGTCATATCCAAATACATAATTTGTTTTGGTAAAGTCAATCTTATCACCGTTTTCATCAAATGCGTAGAATGTACCATTTAAATAGCTGGTAGTAAGTGCTCTAGGAAGAATCTTAAATCCAACTTCTTTAGTTTCACCAACAAAGTTAGTATTTGTTTTTACTGGTGCTAATGTTACTGTTGCATCACCAACATTTACATTTACTTTAGAAGTTGTTGGGTATGTAATTGCAAAATCAGAAGCGCTCAGTTCAACATCATTTAATGTGATTTTAAAATTAGAAGTTGTTGGCTTAATCTGACTTCCTGTATAGGTAAATGCTTCTTTTTCTGCGTCAGTAGTAGCTTTTGCTTCAACTTTAACATCACTCAGATTTGCTTTGTTAATTGTAAATTTAGCTGTCTGAGTTCCAGAATAATCACCTTTTCCTACAACAGTTACTGTAGCTTCACCAGCATTTTTGTTGTTAGAGCAGGACTGGATTTCATAATCAATACCAGATGCCAGTTCTACACCATCAACTGTTAATTTTACAGTCGGTGTAATTGCTTTTCCAGTATAAGTATAAGATCCTACAACTTCAAGTTTTGCATTAGTATCAGCGATATCTTTGTTAGTTACAGTTGTTGTTTTGGAAGCAGTAACTTCAGTTGTACCAGTTGTATAGTTTTTGTTTTTAATATCTGTTTCTACTAATTTTGTAGTAATTGTTGCACCTACTGAAACAGGAGTTGTGCTTGAAGTATATGTTAATTTATATGCATCTGCCGGAACATCTTTTTTCTTTCCTGTAGCGCCTGCTTTAACAGTAACTTTTCCATCCATGTAGTCAGATGCGGTCTGAAGACTTCCATTGTACTGAACTTTTTCAGGAACAGTAATATCTGCAGCTTCGATTACTGCGGCATTAATTGCAAATGTACCAATTTTAACACGGCCACTATAGTTTCCAGTACCTACAATGTAAACTTCTACGTCTTTTTTGGAAACAGCCTTAGCATTTGTGTTATCATTTACATACTCTACTTTGTAATCACTTGTAGATAAGTTAACATTTGTAGTTCCACTAACAAATTTAACATCTTTAATATCTTTAGTGATTGCCTCACCAGTGTATGTTTCAGCTCCTAAATCTTCAGCAGAATTTGCTTGTTTATCTTTAGTTGTGCCAAGTGTATATCTTAATCCATCTACTGTAAGTTTATTTAATGTTACAGAAAGATTTACGGTTGTGTTTCCGATAACGTTTGTATTATCACCATTTACAGAAACAGATAAAGTTGTCGCACCACTTGCTAAAGTTGCTGGAGCAACAGTAATAGCAGAAGAAATATAAGATGTTACCTCTGTGTCGCCAATGTAGAAATGAATTGCATTCTTTACAGCTGTTGCATTAGATGCATCATCTTTTCCAATACTGTCAGTAACAATTTTGAAATCTGACATCTGATTAGCAACAACTTTAACTTTATCTGTTGTAACTTTTATTACATTACCTGTATAATTGCGATTTGTTTTTTCATCTTTATCTAAGGAGTCTGTAGCAATGCTCAATGTGCTTTCAGTGCCAACAGCAGTTAATCCACTTCCAGTAACTGTATATACAGATGTTGGAAGAGTTTCTCCTGTTACAGTGTCTTTAACTGTTACATAATCAGAAGAGATTTTAGATCTTTCTGCATAAGAAACAGTATTTTTCTTTAATGTTAATTCTAATTTGTCTGGATTCAGAGTACGTTTGTTAATTATAAAAGGTGCTTTAATCTGTCCTGTATATCCTGCTTTGTCTACAGTAGCAACAACCTGAAGTGTTTTTCCAGCAGGTGTAGCATTTACAAGATCGTCTCCCTCATATGTATACTTAAAGTCATTATATGAAAGACCTGAAATACCAGCAATTGTAAATCCAGCAATCTGAGTATCACTAAATGCCACCTGTTTACCAGTATAAGCTACAGTTGCGCCACCAAGATTTAATGTCGCAGATGAAACATCTACACTCTTAATTTCAATGCCTTCAATTGTAGTTTTAAATCCAGCATTAGCACCCGTTCCTGTAATCTCTACAGATACAATATGACCAGCATCAGTAGATACAAAAGTAGCTGATGTTAATTTACTATTTAAATCAGCAACACTTGTAGCACTTCCAGTATAAGTTCCTGAATGACCAACAACTTCTTTGCCATCAATACGAACTTTATAATCAAAGTTTGCAACATCAGTGCTACCATCTTTAAGATCACCAGATACAGCCAAAGCGCCTGTCCAATTTGCTAATGTTAATTTAGGTGCAGTTGCAGTTGCAACATCTGTCACGTCAGTAGTATTTTCTACAACCGGAGCTTCTGTAGCATCATCAGAAAATGTTTCAGCAGCCGGAGCTTCAGTCTCAACGGCAGCATCAGTACCATCGCTGAACTCAGCAGCCCATACCGGCACATTAGAAGTAGCAAGCATTGCAACAACAAGTGACATACTTAATGTCTTTTTTGTTCTTGTTTATCACAAGATGATGTAGTATTCTCTTTTTTACCGATTCTAACAGTTAATCCTGATCTGTTCTGGAAGCTGGCTTACAATCTTTCTTTCTCCGAATAATTTATGATAGAATTCATATCCTGAATTAGAGTCTTCTGTTATTACCAGATCTGGTTGGATATCCTCTTTTGCCTGCAAATTATATAACTGATAAGTTTCATTATATATTCTTTTGGCGTTTTGATATTTCTGACTGTCTCGCTCTTGTCTCATGCCGTAAATTTCTTCGATACTATATGGTAAATGTTCCAGACTATCCCTTGTGACCAAAACGAAATAATTGTCACTGCCTTTTACCATTCTGGTAAATTCTTTACTGCGCAAAAATGGTGCTCCTTCATCAATAAATATAATGCATTGCTGCAGGGTGGCAAGCCTTTCTTTCCATGAAGCGTTTTCCATTACTACACATCGTTTTTCACATATTTGGGTAATTCCTGATGATATGCCATTGTTCTCATAATCAGAAATCATTCTAAGAAGTTCTGTTTTTCCTGTTGCAGAATCTCCCTGAATGACTGTGATATTTCTCTTTACTGTAAGATGATAATGAACTCGTTTGTTGTATATTTCAATATCATACTTTCCTGTCATGTTTTATTATCCCCTCAATAATCGGTTTACAATGATTTCGTCATCCAGTTCCAGCATGGAATGAACCGTTTTTCCTGTGTTTACAATATAGATATCAAATGACTGTTTTCCAAAGTCCATGATATAGCCCAGGCGAATTGTGATGTCTTTTTGTTCTGCCAGTTTTAAAATCCATTGTGCACAGTTGTTTCCGCAGGCAGATGCGTTAAATATATGATCTGGATCATTTTGCATCAATATCAGAGTTTTTACTCCTCCTGAGAGGCGTTCCGGTGGAATCGGGCCGAGAAATGGGCTGTCAATCATACATGGACCTTTTACCTCTGATCCATCTATATCTTTGATCATTTTTCTGGAAGTTTCTGATGTGATCCACTCATCTTCATATGTGTTATTGAAAAACACATCAGGATTAAAAATATAATTGTCTCCCGGATTGTCCCCAAAAAATATTTTCAGCATCTTGTATTCCTCCATTCTGTCAAAACTGATTATCTTTTCTTATTTTATCAAAAATATCTTCCTGTTTCCAGCATCACAAAAACAGCAGAGAACTTTTTTATCATTCTCTGCTGTTTCTCTACCATTTGCTTTAAGGTGTTAAAGCAAACATATTATTTCTTTCTGACAATAACCTTATCCAGATGCCAGATATCATCTACATATTCCTGGATGGTTCTGTCGGATGTGAATTTACCGCTGCATGCTGTGTTGAGGAGCGCTTTCTTAGCCCAGCCTTTTTCGTCTCTGTATGCTGCTTCTACGCGTTTCTGTGCGTCTGCATAGGAACGGAAGTCTGCGAGGATGAAGTAGCGGTCTGCTCTGTCTGTGTTCTTTGTGTTGAGAAGTGAATCGTACAGGTCACGGAAGAGTTCTGTATCATTGGAGAAGGTTCCGTTGATGAGCTGCATCAGTACCTGACGGATTTCTTCGTCTGTGTTGTAGATCACGTTTGGATCGTATCCGCCGTTGTTTTCGTAGTTGATTACTTCGTCGGAGCTTAAACCGAAGATGAATGCGTTTTCTGCGCCAACTTCTTCTACGATCTCTACGTTAGCACCGTCCATTGTTCCAAGTGTAGGAGCACCGTTGAGCATGAACTTCATGTTACCTGTACCGGATGCTTCTTTACTTGCTGTGGAGATCTGCTCGGAAACGTCTGCTGCTGCGAAGATCCACTCAGCGTTGGATACTCTGTAGTTTTCGATGAATACAACTTTGATCTTGCCGTTGATGGAAGCGTCATTGTTTACTACATCTGCTACGGAGTTGATGAGTTTGATGATCTTCTTGGCTGTTGCGTAACCTGCGGATGCTTTTGCACCGAAGATGAATGTTCTTGGATAGAATTCCATTTCCGGATGCATCTTGATCTGGTTGTACAGATAGATAACATGCAGGATGTTCAGGAGCTGACGTTTGTACTCGTGAAGTCTCTTAACCTGTACATCGAAGATGGAGTGCGGGTCTACTTCTACGCCATTGTGCTCAAGGATATATTTAGCCAGACGCTCTTTGTTCTTGAACTTAATGTTCATGAATTCCTGGAGTGCTTTCTCATCATCAGCATAAACTGCCAGTTTCTTTAACTGTGGAAGGTCTGTAACCCAGTCCGGTCCGATGTGCTCTGTGATCCAGTCTGCAAGGAGTGGATTTGCGTGGAGCAGGAAACGTCTCTGAGTGATACCGTTTGTCTTGTTGTTGAATTTCTCAGGCATCATTTCATAGAAGTCTTTTAATTCCTGATTCTTCAGGATTTCTGTATGAAGGCGTGCAACACCGTTTACAGAATAGCCTGCTGCGATTGCAAGGTGAGCCATCTTAACCTGTCCATCGTAGATAATTGCCATCTTTTTGATCTTCTCGTAATTTCCCGGATATTTTGCCTGGATCTCAAGGATGAAACGACGATTGATCTCTTCGATGATCTGGTATACACGCGGAAGCAGTCTGGAGAAGAGCTCGATCGGCCATTTCTCAAGTGCTTCGGACATGATAGTATGGTTTGTGTAAGCAACAGATTTGGTTGTTACTTCCCATGCTTCATCCCATCCGAGTCCTTCTTCGTCCATGAGGATACGCATTAACTCTGCTACTGCTACAGTCGGATGTGTATCATTCATCTGGAAGGTTACTTTTTCATATAATTTATGGATATCGCCATGTTTCTTTTTATATTTGGCAATTGCTGCCTGGAGGCTTGCAGATACAAAGAAGTACTGCTGTTTCAGTCTCAGCTCTTTACCTGCATAGTGGTTGTCGTTCGGGTAAAGAACTTCTACGATATTGCGGGCAAGGTTCTCCTGCTCTACAGCTTTCTTGTAATCACCCTTGTCAAAGGAATCAAGCTCGAAGTCTACGATCGGCTCTGCATCCCAGATACGAAGTGTGTTTACTACATCATTGTCATATCCTGTGATCGGCATATCATAAGGAATGGCTTTTACTGCCTGATATCCTTCATGGATAAATTTGCTTCCGCCCTTTTCAGGATCGTACTCTACTCTTACATATCCGCCGAAGTGTACTTCCTTGGCATATTCCGGACGACGCAGTTCGAATGGGTAGCCGTTCTTTAACCAGTTATCCGGTACCTCGATCTGATAACCGTTCTGGATTTTCTGTTTGAACATTCCGTAGTGGTAACGGATTCCGCAGCCATATGCTGCGTAATTTAAAGTTGCGAGAGAATCAAGGAAGCATGCAGCCAGTCTTCCCAGACCACCGTTTCCAAGTGCCGGATCCGGTTCCTGATCTTCGATACAGTTAAGGTCAAATCCCAGTTCTTCGAGAGCTTCTTTTACTTCACCGTAAGCGCAAAGGTTGATCAGGTTGTTTCCGAGAGCACGTCCCATCAGGAATTCCATGGACATATAGTATACGATCTTCGGATCCTGTTCGTCATAAGCTTTCTGTGTTGCAAGCCAGTTATCAATGATAACGTCTTTTACAGAGTAGCTTACTGCCTGAAAAATCTGCTCCTGTGTAGCTTCTTCAATTGTTTTTCGATAGAGGAATTTTACGTTGTCTTTTACGCTTTTCTTGAATGCCTCTTTCTTGAACATTTCGTTTGTCATTTCATACCTCCCGTAATGGTTTCACTGTTCACTTTATTCTCAGCAATACACCCTGCGGATATTGCCGGTGAACCTCTTCATTCCGTCAACTCTTCTGTTTTCTCATATCAGAGAAATTGGGGGCAAAGAATCTCTGCCTCCAATTTCCTCTCTGAAATCAGACTGTCAAAGATAATGATACTCTTTTTTCGACAGTCTGTCATGTGTATAATTGCCGAAATTTATAACATTTTTTTATCGTGCATTGCGAAAGTAGTATATTTCCTGTGAAATACCTGTAACTTATCATTACCTTATCAGTAATTGACCGAATGTTGTCAATTACAGTTTCTTAACACCCATAGTTACTGCTTCTTTGTTGATGTTCCACTCTTTCACATAACCATCGGTCTCGCCAAGTACCATTTCGTCTGCAAGTACTTCTGACTTGATCTCATCTTCGTGTGTTTTCATGACATCCTGGATCTTGTCGTTTCCGTGAGCGTATACTACGATCTTGTCCATAACTTCGAAGCCAGCTTCTTTTCTCATGGTCTGGATCTTGCTGATGATCTCACGTACAAATCCTTCTTCGATCAGTTCAGGTGTCAGGTTTGTATCCAGGACTACGGATGTTTCACCGTCAGATTCAGATACATAACCCTCTGTCTGTGCTGTTTCAATAAGAAGGTCTTCTTCTGTAAGCTCTACATCGTTTCCGTTGATATCCAGTTTCAGGACACCGTTGCTTCTCAACTCGTTCATTGCTGCTGTTCCATTGATGTCTGTGAGAGCCTGTCTGATTCCTCCAAGGAGTTTACCGTATTTCGGTCCTACTGTACGAAGCTGCGGTTTGAAGCTGTAGGAGATAAAGGATTCTACATCATCTGCGAATTTTACTTCTTTGACATTCAGTTCGTCTGCGATGATGTCAGTGTAGAATTCACTCATTTTCTTCTCAGCTTTTACATACATGGTTCCGATCGGCTGACGGTTCTTGATGTTTGCTGTATTTCTGCAGGCACGTCCCAGAACTACGATCTCCAGAAGCTCTTTCATGTCTGCTTCCAGATCTTTGTCGATCCATGCTTCGTTTACAGTTGGGAAGTCGCAGAGATGGATACTCTCCGGAGCATCTTTATCCACGCTTCTTACCAGGTTCTGATAGATGTCTTCTGTCATGAACGGGATCATCGGAGCTGCTGTCTTGGCAATGGTTACCAGTGCATGGTACAGAGTCATGTAAGCATTGATCTTATCCTGCTCCATTCCCTTTGCCCAGAAACGTTCACGGCTTCTTCTTACATACCAGTTACTCATTTCATCTACAAATTCCTGGAGTGCTCTTGCTGCTTCCGGGATCTTGTAGTTTGCCAGATCATTGTCTACAGCCTGAACAGTTGTGTTTAATCTGCTGAGCAGCCATTTGTCCATTACAGGAAGCTGGTCATAGTTCAGTTCATATTTGGTCGGGTCGAAGTTGTCGATGTCTGCATATAATACGAAGAATGCGTAAGTATTCCACAGTGTACTCATGAATTTACGCTGTCCTTCCACAACTGCCTTGCCATGGAAACGGTTCGGAAGCCATGGAGCACTGTTGATGTAGAAGTACCATCTGATGGCATCTGCGCCGTATTTGTTCAGTGCATCGAATGGATCAACTGCATTTCCTTTGGACTTACTCATCTTCTGTCCGTTCTCATCCTGGACATGTCCCAGAACGATTACGTTCTTGTATGGTGCTTTGTTGAAGAGCAGTGTGGATTCTGCAAGGAGTGAGTAGAACCATCCACGGGTCTGGTCTACTGCCTCGGAGATAAAGTTTGCAGGGAACTGCTGCTCAAATAATTCTTTGTTTTCAAATGGATAATGATGCTGTGCGAAAGGCATTGCTCCTGAGTCGAACCAGCAGTCAATAACCTCCGGTACACGATGCATTTCTCCACCGCACTCCGGACACTTCAGTGTGATCTCATCGATGTATGGGCGGTGAAGCTCTACTGTCTTGGCTTTCTCATCACCGCTCATCTCGAATAACTCCTGACGGCTTCCGATGGAATGCATATGTCCGCATTCACACTGCCAGATGTTCAGTGGAGTTCCCCAGTAACGGTTACGGCTGATACCCCAGTCCTGAACGTTTTCAAGCCAGTCGCCGAAACGTCCTTTACCGATGCTCTCAGGGATCCAGTTGATTGTATTGTTATTTCTGATCAGGTCATCCTTAACTGCTGTCATCTTGATGAACCAGGATTCTCTTGCATAGTAGATCAGTGGTGTGTCACATCTCCAGCAGTGTGGATAATCATGCTCGAATTTCGGAGCATCGAAGAGCTTGCCTTCTTTGTCCAGATCTGTGAGGACCATAGGATCTGCTTTCTTTACGAAAACGCCTGCGTATGGTGTCTCTTTTGTCAGGTTACCCTGTCCGTCTACGAACTGTACGAATGGCAGTTCATAGTTACGTCCGATTCTGCTGTCGTCTTCACCGAATGCAGGTGCGATGTGAACGATACCTGTACCATCACTCATAGTAACGTAGTTATCACAGGTTACGAAATGAGCTTTCTTTTTCTGTTTTGCTGCTGCCTCTCCTGCACATGCGAAAAGCGGCTCGTATGCTTTGTATTCCAGGTCTGTTCCTTTGTAGGTTTCCAGAACTTCATATGCTTTCTCGCCTTCTTCTTTTGCAAGTTTGCCAAGGACTTTGTCAAGGAGTGCTTCTGCCATATAATAGATATATCCGTCTGCTGCCTTTACTTTGCAGTAAGTCTCATCCGGGTTTACGCAGAGTGCAACGTTGGACGGAAGTGTCCATGGTGTTGTTGTCCATGCAAGGAAGTATGCATCTTCACCAACAACCTTGAATCTTACAACTGCGGAGCGCTCTTTTACAGTTTTGTATCCCTGGGATACTTCCTGTGCGGAAAGAGGGGTACCGCATCTTGGACAGTAAGGAACGATCTTGAAGCCTTTATACAGAAGCTTCTTGTTCCAGATTTCTTTTAATGCCCACCATTCGGATTCAATATAATCGTCATAGTAAGTTACGTATGGATGTTCCATATCAGCCCAGAAACCAACAGTAGAGGAGAAATCCTCCCACATTCCTTTATATTTCCAGACGCTTTCCTTACACTGTTTAATGAATGGCTCCATACCGTATTCTTCGATCTGCTCTTTGCCATCCAGACCAAGTTTCTTCTCTACTTCCAGCTCTACCGGAAGTCCGTGGGTATCCCATCCTGCTTTACGCGGAACCATGTAGCCCTTCATTGTACGGTATCTCGGGATCATATCCTTGATAACGCGGGTAAGTACATGGCCGATGTGCGGTTTACCGTTTGCAGTAGGCGGTCCGTCGTAGAATGTATAGGTTTCTCCCTCTTTTCTGTTCTCCATACTTTTCTCAAAGATATGATTTTCTTTCCAGAATTCTTCTACTTTTTTCTCACGGTCTACAAAGTTTAAGTTCGTATCAACTTTCTGGTACACAGTAATTTACCTCCTGTTTAAATTATTTGTATCAGACACCTGAAAATATGCAGGACGTTTATATACGCTAAAAAATATTTCCAGTGTCCTTTAAGAACGAAAATAAGCCCATAAAAAAATCGCCCTTTTGTAAAAGGACGAAGGTTTATTGACGTTCGCTATACCACCTGTTACATTGTACGGGCATCCTCTGCCGATACATGAATCTTTTAACGGGGATTTCCGTCAGCTCTTACCTGTCTGTACACCCTTCAGAGCTGCAACTCCGGAGTGATCTTCACTGCATTTACTCACCACCGGGCTCACACCCTCCCCGGTTCGCTGTCTGCTTTCCCCTGCAATTACTCTCTCCATCAACGTTTTTGTGGACATATCATTTATTTAACTATGCGGATTCATTATAAGGTCACAAAATTCACTGTGTCAAGTATTTTTTTGAATATTAGGGTAATCCTGTTACTGTTTAATAACACTGGTTACTGTCAAACTCCCGAACAGTAACACACTGTTAACATACTATCATATAAATTTTACACAGGCATTGTAATTAATGATATAATAAGGTAGAATATTTTGTCCGAACGTCATTTAAGACGATGTACTAGGATATGGAAAGCAACTACTATGTATATTTAATGAAGGGTAATTTCAAATGTTTAAAACAAAATTTCATAAATTAATGAAACGTTTCCTCACCGGAATGCTTTGTGCAGGGATTCTGACCTCCCAGCCTGCAGTCACTTACGCTGCCGAGACCTCTGCCACTCCTGAAGCCGGTCATTCAGAAACCTATTCACAGGCCTCAGATATCGATTCTGTCAAAGGATGGCCCACAGGTCCTAATATCGAGGGACAGTCCGCAGTGCTGATGGATGCAGTCACTGATACTATTCTTTATTCCAAGAATGCCAAGGATAAGCTATATCCCGCCAGTATCACTAAGATCATGACCGCTCTTCTGGCCTGTGAACATCTGAATATGGACGATACGATCACCATGTCGCAGGAAGCGGCTTATGGGATTGAGGCCGGAAGCTCCAGCATTTATGCAGAAACAGGAGAGGTTTTCACAGTAGAGCAGGCCCTGATGGCTCTGATGCTGGAATCCGCCAATGAGATGGCTCTTGCTCTGGCAGAAAAAACAAGCGGTTCTGTAAAGAAGTTTGTTGAACTGATGAACCAGAGGGCAGCTCAGCTTGGCTGTAAGAACACCCATTTTAATAATCCAAATGGCCTTCCGGATGAGACGCATTATACCACCGCAGGTGATATGATGAAGATTGCAAAGGCAGCCTGGTATAATCCCAGATTCCGTAAATTTGTGACCACACAGGTTTATGAGATTCCTCCGACTAATAAGCAGTCTGAAACCCGTTATCTTCTTAATCACCATAAGATGATGCCCGGACAGTCTTATGCATACGATGGGGTTCTGGGAGGAAAGACCGGATACACCGATGCAGCGGGAAGTACGCTTGTCACCTATGCCAAGAGAGGAAATTCCATTCTCATTGCAGTTGTGCTGAATTCTACAAACGGTGCTTTTCCTGACACAACTTCTCTGCTGGATTACGGCTTCGACAATTTTGAAAAAGTAGACTTGAATATAGATACCGATCCGGTACCGGCAGTATTTCTCCCATGCGAAAAGCACCTGTTAAAGGACTGGAATAATCTGTGTTCCTTCTATTATATGAGGCATGTGTACGTAACTGTCCCCACAGGAACCGATGTGAGCCAGCTTGTAAAGAAGCAGAAACTTCTGAACAATTCTGTCGGTCCAAAGCGAATTAAAAGTAAATATTATTTAGACGGCCATATGGTCGGATATGGAATGCAATATGAAAAGGAAATCCTTTCAGATTTCCTTCTCAACGCTTCTTTTTAGTTTTCGCCTGAGGCGGAGGACTTCTTTTCTTTCACGAAGTTCCTCTGCTTCTTCTGTATCTGTGAAACGCAATGTCTTCACAGCGAAATATTTCTCATCTTCTGTTTTTCGGATGCGGATCTTGCCTCTTATCAGTCCATGTTCTTCACAATTGGATATGCTGTAATAAACCTTTGGATTATTCATAAACCATCGGAGTTTGCGCTTTGCAGGCAGATGACAGACCGGACATCTGGTGCTGGTCACCTCGCGGTCTTTCATGATTCGCTCTCTTGTGGCAAATTCTCTGGATACATATTTGTCATGATCCGGATAGGAAATATGTATCTCGTCTTTTTTCTTCTTTGGATTCTGGTAAACATCCAATGACGGATGATTGATGATGATTATGTTATTTATTTTCTCCAGGACTTTCGCTGTATACCAGGCATCTGCAAGCGCCCGGTGAAATCCCCTGGATTTCTCTATTTTCAGCTCATCGATCGCATGCTCCAATGCACACCTGTGTGTACCGTCATCATAACTGATACTGTATAGTTTCTGCACATCATAATAGGTCACAGGTCCGGGAAGCAGATCCAGCAGGCCATAGAACTTCATATTTCTCTGAAGTTCCATCACGTCCTGATTTCCCCAGGTAAAAAAGTACCAGTCTTCTCCGCACCAGTCAATAAATTCCCTGACTGCCTGCTCAAAGGGCACTCCTTTCATAAGATCTTTATAATCTACATGAATTACCTCATGGATGCTGTCATGAATCCATTTATAGACCTGTGGTTTGATCAGTCGGTGAAAATGATCCGTTATTTCTTTTTTGCTGTTTACTTTTACAGCCCCAATCTCGATAATCTCAAATGGAAGCCTGTCGTTACGTGTTTTCTTTCCCGAAGGATTCTGATTCCATTCCAGGTCAAAGACAATATAGTTCATTCATCCGGTCCTTTTTGTTTATTACTTTTTCGCATTTATTTTCCACTGCTGATAAACATATTATTTCACAATCTTCAGTTCATACTGTCTGGTTCCCAGACCAATCTTCTCTGCCTGATCCAGTGTTGCCTGCCATTCAATGTTCGGGTTGGAATCTTTGAAATGGTCGTGGTGGCAATGCCAGTCAGGTTTTGCCAGGTGTTCTCCAAGCTGGCTGTTCTCGATCGGAGTTGCTTTCAGACAGGCATCTGCGCAGGCCTGGTCCAGAGCAACCGGGTCAAAGCTTGCAAACATTCCGATATCAGGAAGGATTGGTGCATCATTTTCGCCATGGCAGTCACAGTTCGGGCTGATATCCTGAACAAGCGCTACATGGAAATGCGGACGGCCATGACAGACTGCCTGTGCATATTCTGCCATCTTACGGTCAAGAAGTTCATTCGCACTGCTGTTTGGATTGTATACTGCATCAAAACCGCAGGCTCCGATACAACGGCCGCAGCCTTTACATTTATCATAATCAATGACTGCTTTTTTATTCGGATATGTAATCGCATCACTTCCGCACTCTTTCGCGCAGCGACGGCATCCGCGGCAGAGTTCTTCATTTACTGCAGGTTTTCCGCTGGCATGCTGTTTCATCTTACCTGCGCGGCTTCCGCATCCCATTCCGATATTCTTCAGTGCACCGCCGAAGCCGGTTGCTTCATGACCTTTGAAGTGGCTTAAGCTGATAAAAATATCTGCATCCATGATCGCATGTCCGATCAGTGCAGTCTGACAATATTCACCGTTAACTACCGGTACTTCTACTTCGTCTGTACCGCGTAAGCCATCACCGATGATGATCTGGCATCCTGTTGAAATGCTGTTAAATCCGTTGAGATTTGCGCACTCCAGATGCTCCAGTGCATTCTTACGGCTTCCCGGATAAAGAGTGTTGCAGTCTGTGAGGAACGGAAGTCCTCCCTGCTCTTTACAGAGATCAGCTACTGCTTTTGCGTAATTTGGGCGCAGGAAAGCCAGATTGCCAAGTTCTCCGAAATGCATTTTAATAGCCACGAATTTTCCATCCATATCAATGTCTTTGATTCCGGCTGTAACGCAGAGTTTCTTCAGTTTATCAAGCTGGCTGGTGCCAACCGGACATCTGAAATCAGTAAAATAAACGGTTGATTTTTCCATCGTTTTTTCCTCCTGTTTTTATTGATCAAAATTTGATTTTCTTTTTATTTTATCACAAGATGCAGGTTCTTTTCGAGATATTTTTTTGCTTACATCTGTTCGTAAAATTTTGTCACCTTTTTGTATTCTGCAGGCAAAGTGATCTGCTCTACCACAACATCTCCATCTTCTGCATTGTGGTAACGGTAAATGTAAACGCCCTCCTGGATCTCATCTCCTTCGATCAGAGAAACTGCCAGATATCCCTGTCCTTCAAATTCAAAGGTATCCATGATCGCAAAATCCCGTTCTGTTCCGTCAGATACCGGTATGCTGATTACTTCATATTCTTCCATCGTATGTTTTCCTTTCATTCATAAGCAGTCTTATTCTTATTTTCGCTGTTTTTTATTGTAGCAAAGAGTGTTAATTATATCAATCCTATTTAACCGAATCAAGTAAGTCGTTACTGTTCACTCCGTTCACAGTAACAGTAAGGCCCCTGCGGGTTACAAAAAGAAAGACTGCACTTCCAATGAGCACAGCCTTTCCGGTTTGGTATATTTTATTCAGTTCTGCTTACAATTGCTTATGCCATAATCGGTTTTAATGCTTCTGCAAGCTTCTCTTTCTCAGCTTCTGCCTCTTCCAGGTTCTTGCCGAGAGTTGTGTAATAGATCTTGATCTTTGGTTCTGTTCCGGATGGGCGGACAACTACTGTCTCGCCGTTATCCAGCTTGTAGATCAGTACGTTTGCTGCAGGAAGTCCTGTTTCTTCCGGTTTCTGGTAATCTGTTACTTTTACGATGGCATGACCTGCGATCTCTGTGAGAGGTTTGTCACGAAGTCCCTGCATCAGAGCTGACATCTTATCCATTCCGCTTAATCCCGGGAATTCGAAGCTGTCTACTTTGTTCAGGTAACGTCCGTACTGTGCATAGATCTCTTCCATTCTCTGTTTCAGGGAACTTCCGATGCTTCTGTAATATGCAGCCATTTCACAGATCAGCATAGATCCGATAACAGCATCCTTGTCACGTACATATGGTCCTGCAAGGTATCCGTAGCTCTCTTCAAATCCGAAGATAAATCTGTCTACTTCATCTGCTGCTTCAAGCTGTGCGATCTGATCGCCGATCCACTTGAATCCTGTAAGTACGCTTCTGAGTTCTACTCCATAGTGCTCTGCCACTGCATCTGCAAGTGGTGTGGAAACAATGGATTTCACTGCTACCGGGTTCTTTGGCATTGTACCTTTTTCGATACGGCCTGCACAGATATAGTCAAGAAGGAGTACACCTACCTCATTACCTGTTACCAGCTCATAGGAACCATCCGGGCATTTCATTGCGATACCAACACGGTCTGCATCCGGATCAGTTGCAAGCATTAAGTCTGCACCTGTTTCTTTTGCGAGATTTAATCCAAGCTCCAGAGCTGCAAAGATTTCCGGGTTCGGATAGCTGCAGGTTGTGAAGTATCCGTTCGGATATTCCTGTTCCGGAACGATTGTGATATCTGTAATTCCGATATCTTTTAATACCTGAGTTACAGGTACAAGTCCTGATCCGTTTAACGGGCTGTAAACCAGTTTCAGTCCTGCTGTCTTGCAGAGACCCGGACGAACCTGACGGGATTCGATAGCTTCATAGAGAGCCTGCTTGCAGTCATCTCCTACAAAACGGATTTTTCCCTGTTCTACACCTTCTGCGAAGGACATATATTTCGCACCTGTAAGTACGTCTGTTTTCTGGATCTCTTCATATACAATGGCAGCTGCATCGTCTGTCATCTGGCATCCGTCAGGACCGTATGCTTTGTATCCGTTGTACTTAGCCGGGTTGTGGGATGCTGTTACCATAATACCTGCATTGCATTCATAGTAACGTGTTGCAAAGGAAAGTGCAGGTACAGGCATCAGTGCGTCATAAATTCTGACATTGATATCATTTGCCGCCAGTACGCCTGCTGCTGTTTTTGCAAATACATCACTCTTGAGACGGCTGTCATAGCTGATGGCTACTGTCTGATTACCGCCCTGTGTTTTTACCCAGTTCGCAAGTCCCTGTGTTGCCTGGCGAACTACATAAATATTCATACGGTTGGTTCCGGCTCCAAGTACTCCGCGAAGTCCGGCAGTTCCGAATTTCAGCGCTACTGCGAAACGATCTTTGATCTCTTCGTCATTTCCTTCGATTTTGGATAATTCCGGATTAAGATCCGCATCCTGCAGATCTGCTGCCAACCAACGTTTGTATTCTTCCTGATACATTTTGACCACTCCTGCCTTATTTTTTAGATTTTTTAAGATATTTCCATAATATCATAAATCAGACAAATCAGCAACAAGACAGCGAGATTTCAATCAAATTTTAAAAATTACTTTCTTTTCTGTTTGTCCGCTCTCTGCAGGCGTTTCCTATATTGGTCAGGCAGAGCACTGTGGTGATCAGGAAAAGTCCGGGGATCAGAATGATCCACCAGGAACCTGTCATTAATGCCTTATCTGACAGAGACAGCATACTTCCCCATGTGATAACCTCTATGGGAAGTCCAATGCCCATAAAGCTTAAAGTAGCTTCAGAGATCATTGCAGTTCTTACATTCATGACTACCATAAACATAATGGATGAGAAAAAGTTCGGCACCAGATGCTTCCACAAAATACGGAAGAATCCCGCTCCCATACATCTTGCAGCGATGATATACTCACTGTTTCGTATCTGCCGTACCTCTGTGCGTACTACTTTCGCAATACTGGTCCAGCTGGTCACACCGATCACAAAGGACAGACTCAGGATATTTGCATCTCCCATAATAGCCTGCAGCAAAATGATCAGGAGCAGAGTTGGTATACTTAAGAATATTTCTGTAAATCTCATGATCAGTTCATCAAGCCAGGCAGGTGCCACTCCACTAAAGGCACCGACTACCACTGCAATAAAAGTAGAAATAACTGTGGCTAATCCACCGATCAGGATCGAGATTCTTCCTCCATACCAAATCATGGAAAAAATATCCCTTCCCATAGTATCTGTTCCAAAAAGGAACTCCCTGTCAGGAGCTTTATTATAGTTTAACAGATCCATATAAGCAGGATCCTTTGTCATGATCAGTTCCGCACACAGGCAGCCCAGTACGATAAGAATCAGGATTGCTGCTGAAACAACGGGTTTTCCCTGATACCACTTTTTCTTTGATTTGGGAATTACGGTTTCTGTCTTTCTGTTTCCTGCCAGTTCAAATAAATGATTGGTCATCCTTCTACTACCTCCGATTTCTCGGTTATTACTTCATCCTTCATACGGGGATCTATCTGTTCATTAATAGTCTGACTGACGATATTACAGAAAATAACCAGGATTCCTGACATCATACAAAGCAGCATCAGCAGATTGTAATCATGATATCTGGCACTCTCATAGGACAGAGCTCCGATTCCGGGATAAGAGAATACACTTTCTACCACATAGGTTCCTCCAAGTACATGGGGGACTGCAATGGCCATAATACTCAGATAAGCAGGCATTACATTTCGGACACAATGTCTGAACATAAGCTTTTTCTTATCCAGGCCTTTTGCCTTTGCCAAAAGTACATAATCTGCGCGAACCTCTTCAAGGATCTTATTTCGGATCATGTAAGCATAATACCATAAATGCTCCATGACCACGATGGTCAGAGGCATGATCAGATGCAGCACTCTGTCACCGATATCTCCTGCATTTCCTGTACTGTAAGCTCCACTGCTTGGCAGGATCTTAAGATTTACAGAAAAAACAAGGATCAGGACCAGAGCCATCCAGAACTCAGGAATACAACTGGATATGGTTCCCAGCTTACACAGGATCCGGTCTGCCAGCCGGTTTTCGTACCAGGCACACAGGATTCCCAGGAGCAAGGCTCCGGCAAACATAATGATAAATCCGATTCCTCCAAGTACAAGTGTATTGCCAATACGGCCGCCGATCACTTCTACCACATCCTGTTTATATTTAAATGAAATTCCAAATTCTCCATGAAAGGCATTTTTTACCCACTTCACATACTGCACAGAAATCGGTTCGTTCAATCCCAGCTTTCCCATAGCCCATTCACGTTCTTCCGGACTCATCTTCTCTGTACGGTCCCCATAATAGGAGATCAGCGGATCTCCCGGTGCAAGACGGGCTACATAAAATACAGCTACAGACAATATAAATACTGAGATCAGGAATATCAGGCATTTTTTACCATAGTAGACTAACTTTTTTTGTCTCATTATATACTGCCCCCCTTTCCTTCAGCCGGAAGCATTGCAAAATGTCCGGGTGACACTTCTGTCCACACGCTGTTTTCCATTCCTTCGCCATCATAGTACTGCAGAACTCTTTTTCTCTCCCTAATCGGGTCAGGAACAGGAATTGCAGACAGCAATGTTTTTGTATAAGGATGCACCGGATTGGAATACAATTCTTCTGATGGCGCCAGTTCTACCAGTTTTCCATGATACATAACTCCCACACGGTCACAGAGATACTCAACCATAGCCAGATCATGAGCTATAAACAGAAATGTAAATCCATGCTCCTCCTGCAGATGACGGAACAGATTGACGATCTGTGCCTGTATGGACACATCCAGGGAAGCTATCGGTTCATCAGCCACCAGAAATTCCGGTTCCATACACAGAGATCTGGCTATGGCCACTCGCTGTCTCTGTCCCCCTGATAATTCAGATGGATAACGATCCAGGAAACTGTTCTCAAGTCCTACATATTCCATCTGAAAAGCAGCTTCCTTCACAAAGCTTCCTCTCGGAGGTGTGATATGCTGGATTCTCATTGGTTCCGTAATAATATCTGACACCTTCATTTTCTGGTTCAGACTGGATGCGGAATCCTGGAATATCATCTGGCGGCGGGTCTGCAGCATTTTTTTATGCTTTTTGAATTCCTTTTTGTCGCAGATATTTACATCTTTATACCAGATTTCTCCCTGAGCCGGCTGATATATATTCATCAGACATCTGGCAACTGTGGACTTTCCTGAACCAGATTCCCCTACCAGACCAAAGATCTCACCTTTATGGATCTGAAATGAGACATCATCTACAGCCTTTACCTTGATCTTTTTTGTCAGATGAAACTGCTGAGTCAGATGCCTGACATCCAATAAAATTTCTTTACTCATGGACGATTCCTCCCACAGGTGATTTGATCTGCGGTGCTCTTGGATCCAGCAGCCAGGTTGCCGCATAATGAGTATCTGTTATCTTAAACATAGGCGGCATTTCTTCATAATCAATATTCAGGGCATATTCGTTTCTACATGCAAAAGCATCACCTTTCGGCGGATCTATCAAAGCAGGAGGCATGCCGGGGATAGTGTACAGGCTTTCTTTTCCATTTGCAAATGCAGGCAGTGATCTCATCAGCCCCCATGTATATGGATGTCTGGGATCATAATACACTTCCTCTGCTGTACCGATCTCTACGATCTTGCCTGCATACATGACTGCTACTCTGTCTGCCACACGTGCAACCACTCCCAGATCATGGGATACCAGTATGGTAGCTGTTCCAAGCTTCATCTGTATTTCCCGCAGAAGATCCAGAATCTGTGCCTGTATGGTCACATCCAGTGCAGTAGTTGGTTCATCTGCAAATAAAATATCCGGATCTGCAGCCAGAGCGATGGCCATCACACATCTCTGACGCATTCCTCCGGAAAACTGCCAGGGATACTGATGATATCGTTCCTTTGGATGGGAGATACCTACCAGTTCCATAAGCTCCAGAACCTTCTTATTTACCTGTTCCTTCGTGTAGTTCTTATTGTGAATCACCACTGCTTCCCCAATCTGTTTTCCAATTTTAATAGTTGGATTCAGGGATGTCATAGGATCCTGAAAGATCATAGAAAAAACTCTTCCACGCAGTTTCTGCATCTCCTTTTCCCTGTAACAGGTGATATCCTGTCCGTTCACACAGATGCTTCCCTCTTTAATCTTTGCACTTGGAGGCAAAAGCTTCATGATACTTTTGCAAAGCACACTCTTCCCGCATCCGGATTCTCCAACTATGGCCAGCACCTCTCCCCTTTTTAATGAAAAAGACACATCTCTTACTGCCTGGACTTCTCCGGCAGGACCGTCAATGCTGACTGAAAGATTTTTAACCTCTAATAAATGTTCCATTTTTAATCCTTTTTCCGCTCGTGTAAAAAGGGGGGCACCTTTAGTGCCCCCGTCACAACTTTTATCTTTTTTATGATGTTAGAGTCAAAGGTCTTATCGCGCAAGCATGAATGGCTTTTTGACCTTTTGACCCTGATATCATTTTATTATTCAATAGTCCAGTCTGCTACATTCCAGAATATTCCAACTCCATGATGTCCCATAATTGTATCAGGATTGATCCCTTTAATATTGCTGTCAGCAACATAGTTGGCATCAATATAGCAGATCATTGCATAAGCCGGATCCTCTGCCAGAGCTTTCTGGAAATTAGCATAGGCTTCTGCACGAACTTCCGGATCAGCTGACTGTCTTGCTTCTGTCAGATACTTGTCAACGTCTGCATTAGAATAGCCGGAGTAGTTTGCTCCCTTATCTGTTCCGAATACTTTGTATGTATGGTCGTCAGCGTCAAATGGGCTTCCCCATCCGATCAGGAATGCCATCTGTCCTGCCCAGTCTGTCTGTGCAGGGATCTCTACTGATACATCCATGCCAATCTCTTTCAGTTCCTGTGCTGCGATCTGAGCCATATCAATACGTACCTGATCTCCTGCACTTACGCTGATTACAAATCCCACTTTTTCGCCGTCACGATAATAGAATCCGTCATCACCCATCTCGCATCCTGCAGCTTCCAGAATTTCTTTTGCTTTTTCAGGATTGTAATCATAATGCTCTACATCTTCATAATTGTAGATATTTCTCTGAAGAGGTCCATAAGCCGGCATTCCCTGTCCAAGGATAACTGCGTCGATGATCGCCTGACGGTCAAGCCCATAGCATACTGCCGGGATCAGATCACGGTTTTTCTGCCAGTATTCATTTCCAAAGTTAAACATGATTCCACGATAGTCAGAAGTCTTCATATCGTAGCATGTATATGCCTCATCATCTGCAAAAGCAGCTGCATCCTTTGGTGTTAATAATGCCAGATCAAGTTCTCCGGATTTTAACTGAAGTGCTTTCGCATTGTCATCCGGTACGATCTTGAATACAATTTTATCGATGGAAGGCTCACCCTTGAAATAATCTTCATTCTTAACCAGTGTGATTGCCTGTCCCTCATCCCAGGATTCAATCTTGTATGGACCTGTTCCTACCGGATTACGGAAGAAATCAGAGGTCTGCATATCTTCTCCCTCAAGCAGATGCTTAGGAAGAACTGCCATTGTCATATAGTCAAGGAATGCAACGTTTTTGTCCTCAAACTTGAACGCAACCGTATGATCATCAATAACATTGATTTCCTCTACGTCCTCGTAGTTGGGTGCATTCTCAGAACCGTTTTCCGGATCCATGATCGCTTCAATAGTAAATTTAACATCCTCTGCTGTCACAGGTTCGCCGTCCTGCCACTTGGCATCTTCTGCCATATGGAATGTATAAGTATTGGTTTCATCATCAAAATCCCAGCTCTCTGCCAGTCCCGGAACTACCTGATTATCTCCGTCATGTGCAGTTAAACCGTTGAAGATCAGAATATTGATCTCTCCATGTTCATCCATAGCAGGATTGATCCTGGTATAATCTCCGCTTCCGTATACCAGTGTTGTTTCTTCCTCTGCCAGTACAGGCACTGTTGTTCCGGCACTGACCAGTAATACAGTCAGAAGCACTCCGGCCATTGTCAATAAACCCTTTTTCATTTCATGTTCCCTCGCTTTTTCTTTATTGGTAACTGGCTTTTATGATATCAGACAATTCTGACATCAGTAAGCCCTGCGGGGGGATATTGACATATTCCTTTTTGTGCCTTATATATGCCATATATGGCATACCTGCAGCAGTATCATTACTCTCCATCGCAGTGCGATCCTGCCCGGAGTGTTATTTATGTTATAGGAACATTACAGAGTAATTTCCTATAATATAAATAACACTCCGCCTTTAGTATTTCACTAAAAGCGAAGTGTCCTGATATTAATATAATTTTGCACCAGCCGGAATATGGTCATCTACCATCAGAAGATGAAGTTTTTCTTCGCCCTCTTCTTCATGGATTGCACTAAGTAACATTCCACAAGATTCAATTCCCATCATTGCTCTAGGTGGCAGATTTGTGATAGCTATAAGTGTCTTACCTACCAGTTCTTCTGGTTCGTAGAATGCGTGAATACCGCTTAAAATGGTACGTTCTACGCCTGTTCCATCATCCAGAGTAAACTGTAAAAGTTTCTTTGACTTCGGCACTGCGACACACTCTTTTACCTTTACTGCACGGAAATCGGACTTGCTGAAAGTCTCAAAATCTACCTCATCTTTGAACAATGGTTCGATTTCTACCTTTGAAAAATCAATCTTCTCAACTGGCTTTTCTGAAACCGTTTTAGCCTGCGCAACGTTGTTTGCTTCGTTCTTAGCAGCGCCCTGAGACTTCATTGTCGGGAACAGCAGTACGTCACGGATTGCCTGGCTGTCTGTAAGCAGCATAACCAGACGGTCGATTCCGTATCCGATACCACCTGTAGGCGGCATACCGATCTCCAGTGCATTCAGGAAGTCTTCATCTGTGTGGTTTGCTTCCTCATCTCCTGCGTCAGCAAGAGCATCCTGTGCTTTGAAACGCTCTCTCTGGTCAATCGGGTCATTGAGCTCGGAATATGCGTTACACATTTCCCATGTATTAATGAACAGCTCGAAACGCTCTACCTTATTCGGATCAGAAGGTTTCTTCTTTGTCAGCGGAGAAATCTCGATCGGATGATCCATGATAAATGTTGGCTGGATCAGTTCTTTTTCACAGTATTCCTCGAAGAACAGGTTGATGATATCACCCTTCTTATGACGTTCTTCATATTCAATATGATGCTCATCTGCAAGCTTCTTAGCTGCTTCATCATCTGCAACTTCATCAAAGTCAATTCCTGCATATTTCTTGATCGCATCATTCATGGTCAGACGTTCAAAAGGTTTGCTGAGGTCGATCTCGATACCATTGTAGGAAATCTTCGCAGAACCACAAACCTTCTCTGCCAGATAACGGAACATAGACTCAGTCAGTTCCATCATGCCTTCATAATCTGTATATGCCTGATAAAGCTCCATCAGAGTAAACTCCGGATTATGACGGGTATCTACACCTTCATTACGGAATACACGTCCGATCTCATAAACTCTCTCAAGACCACCAACGATCAGTCTCTTCAGATAAAGCTCAAGAGAAATACGAAGCTTAACATCTTCGTTCAGTGCATTATAATGAGTTTCAAACGGTCTTGCTGCAGCACCGCCTGCATTTGCAACCAGCATCGGAGTTTCCACTTCCATGAAGTCACGGTCTGCAAGGAAGTTACGGATTTCTTTCAGAATCTGGGAACGTTTGATAAATACGTTCTTGCTGCCCTGATTCATGATAAGGTCTACATATCTCTGACGATAACGCATATCTGTATCTGTCAGTCCATGGAATTTCTCAGGAAGAATCTGTAAGCTCTTGGAAAGAAGAGTCATGCTTTCTGCATGGATAGAAATCTCACCTGTTCTTGTTCTGAATGCAAAACCTTCCAGTCCGAAGATATCACCGATATCGGATTTCTTAAAATCTGCATAAGAATCTGCTCCGATCGCATCTCTTGCTACATATACCTGAATATTTCCCTGTAAATCCTGGATATTGCAGAAAGAAGCCTTACCCATAACTCTCTTGAACATCATACGGCCTGCGATCGCTACGTGGATCGGGCTTGCGTCCATGATTTCTCTTCTCTCTTCGTAATCTTTCTTAACAGCTTCCTTTGCCTGTTCTTCATCAAGACCTGTTACATCTACTTCTGCACGATCTTTGAGAAGTTCTGCCTCATGTGCTTCATAAAGACTCTTCACTTCCATTGAGTGATGAGTCTGGTTAAACTTTGTGATCTGAAATGGGTCTTTTCCATTAGCCTGAAGATCTGCCAGTTTATCGCGACGTACCTTCAGTAACTGGTTTAAATCCTGTTCCTGCTTCTGCTGTGCCACCTTGGTTCCTCCTTATATACTTGTATAATTATTATTTGTTCATAACTGTTCAGTACCTTCACAGTTACGAGCCAAAATGCATTAAAAATCACCTGCGGTGATGGCATTTTGGCTTGTATGTGTATTTCATGATTCCTGCCGGCATCTCTACTTCTACTACATCGCCTGTATGCGCACCGATAAGTGCTTTTCCTACGGGAGATTCGTTGGAGATTTTGCCTTCAAGGCTGTTAGCCTCTGTGGAACCTACGATCTTCAGCTCGATGTCTTCTTCGAATTCAAAATCGTGTACTTTAACCTTACATCCAACGCTGATCTTGTCCAGATCTACTTCGTCCTCTACAACAACTTCAGCATTCTTTAAGATCTTCTCGATTTCTTCGATACGTGCTTCAATGTCTCTCTGTTCGTCTTTCGCTGCATCGTATTCCGCATTCTCAGATAAGTCGCCCTGTTCTCTGGCTTCCTTAATTTTCTCTGCTACTTCTTTTCTCTTTACTACCTTTAAATCATGCAGCTCTTCTTCTAATTTTTTAAGTCCTGCATAAGTTAGTAAGTTTTTCTTTTCTTCCATAATAACCTTACTCCCTTTCAACATCCGGTATAGTCTTCTGCGTTTCTTTTCGCCCCGGATCACTACATGGATTTATGTGCTTCCTGATACATCATACCTGAAAAAGGGCAGACTTATTCTAGGATATTCACAATTTCTGTATTATACAAAAAAGCACCCGGATTGTCAAGCATTCCGAGCGCCTTTGCTATTGTTTATATTTCTCATTTCACATGGTTTTAACTTTTATGCTAATCTTGATAAAAGCGCCTCCAGCGCTTCATAACTTTCTATGGTGTTTGACTCTCTTCTGAGCCCTGCGCTGTGACGCATGCCTGCAGTATACCAGGCAACGTGTTTACGCATCTCACGGATTCCTACGAATTCCCCTTTTAATTCAATCTGTTTTCTGGCATGACGCAGGATCATTTCACGTATTTCCTCTACAGACGGGCGTTTCAACAGTTCTCCTGTCCGGAAATAATGGTTCAGTTCGCGGAACAACCAGGGATTTCCCCTTACTGCACGTCCCACCATAACAGCATCACATCCGGTCTGTTTTACCAGTGCTTCTGCTTTCAGCGGAGAATCTACATCTCCGTTTCCAATTACAGGAATGGTAATCGCTTCTTTTACCCTGCGGATCGTATCCCAGTCTGCAGTGCCGGAATAGTACTGCTGTCTGGTGCGCCCATGCACTGCAAGTGCTGCTGCTCCCGCATCCTCAATACGTTTCGCGATTTCAACAATATCTACCGGTTCATTCTCAAATCCGATTCGCACCTTGACAGTCAACGGTTTACTGATTGCAGATGATACTTTTCGAACGATCTCTTCAATCAGATTCGGGTTCTTCAACAATGCAGATCCCTCGCCGTTATTGACAACCTTCGGCACAGGGCATCCCATATTGATGTCCAGGATATCGAAATCTCTGTCCTCAATGGATTTCGCAACCTCTGCCATAAGATCCGGTTCACTGCCAAAAAGCTGCATGGAAACCGGGTGCTCACATGGATCAATTTTCATCAGAGCAATAGTGTTTTTATTGTGAAAAGAAATCGCTTTTGCACTGATCATTTCCATACAGATCAGTCCGGCTCCCTGCTCTTTACAGAGCGTTCGAAATGGCAGGTCTGTGACACCTGCCATTGGTGCAAGAACAAACGGATTGTCAATCTGTACGTTTCCTATTTTCCACTGCATCTTCATGAATGGTTCTCTTGCCCGTACCGGCTCATTCTTTGTCTGCATGGATTCAGTCCTCACTGCCCGATGTTTTCTTCAGTTCTTCTTCCGGGATGTCTCCGAGAAAGAATACTTTATAATACATTTCCAGAGATTCCAGAAGTTCTTTCTTGTCCTGCTGAAGCTGTTTGATCTTCAGTCCGCTTCCGATCTCATCGTAGCGGGCATCTGCTTCCAGAGCTTCTGTTTTAAACTGAAGTCTGCCGTTTTCGTCAAATTCCAGAGTCAGGATTCCTCCTACATCCTCTGTGTAAAGAACACACATGATCTGAAGCTCTTTCTTCACATGATCCGGAAGTGCATTGAAATCCTGATTAAAATAAAATTTCTTCTCATAGGCACTTGCGCCGCAGAGAGTAATGTTGTCCTGATACATAAATTACTGTTTCCCTCTTTCGAAATTATTCAGAATCTTTATACATAGCTGTAAAGCCCACGCACCGAAACCTCTCCTGCGCTGACTTTCACAACTTCTTTATTCTGCCTTTCCACAAGCAGTTCACCTTTTTCATCAATCCCCCTGCAGATTCCTTCGAAACTTCTGTCACCATCGATCACTCTGACCGGCTGGTTCAGATTTGCAAGGATTCTGTGGTAATCATCCAGCAGATGAGTAAAATCACAGGTCTGGATAAATTTCTCATAGTTGATCTCGAAATATTTCATCACCTGTGCAATCACCTGATTTCTGTCATATTCATGACCGCCCTCCAGAATCAGTGAAGTCGCTTTGTCCTGCATTTCTTCCGGAAATTCTTTCAGGTTTACATTGATTCCTACTCCGATGAGAACATAATTGATCTTCACACCATTTGTTCCCATCTCGGTCAGGATACCACAGATTTTCTTCTTAGAGATCACAATATCATTGGGCCATTTAATACTTACGTTAAACCCCAGTTCCTCTGCTGCCTGTGCCACTGCCATTCCCATAACCAGTGTCAGCATAGACGCATACTGCGGTGAAAATTCCGGACGTAAGAGCAGTGTCATCATAATAGAGCTGCCCTCCGGCGCTTCCCATCTTCTGTCAAAACGCCCTCTTCCCGCAGACTGAAATTCCGCAACTGCCAGAGTTCCATGCTCTGCACCATCTTTTGCCAGACGCTTGATCCATGAATTGGTAGAATCTGTTTCTTTTGCAAAATGGACGGTTTTGCCCGCCCATTTTGTGTCTATCGCCTGTGAAATTGTTTCTTCATTATACAGATGTGCCATTATTTGTTCTCCGGCTCTCCTAATGTTGCTACCATAACAGCTTTGATGGTATGCATACGGTTCTCTGCCTCATCAAATACTTTGGACTGCTCAGATTCAAATACTTCGTCTGTTACTTCCATGTCTGTCAGATTGAATCTCTCGCCCATTTCCTTGCCGATCTTTGTCTTAAGGTCATGGAATGCAGGCAGACAGTGAAGGAAGATTGCTTTCTCTCCTGCGTTCTTCATAACGTCCTTTGTTACTTTATAAGGTGTCAGATCATGGATTCTCTCTGTCCATACCTCATCCGGCTCACCCATAGATACCCATACGTCTGTATAGATAACGTCTGCATCCTTTGTTCCTTCCTGAACATCCTCTGTCAGAGTGATGCTTCCGCCGGATGCTTTTGCATATTCCTCGCACTGAGCAACTAACTCTGCATTCGGGAAATATTTCTTAGTTGTGCAGGCTACGAAATGCATGCCAAGTTTTGTGCAGGCAATCATCAGGGAATTACCCATATTGTAACGGGCATCACCCATGTATACAAGCTTACGTCCTTTTAAATCTCCGAAATGCTCACGGATTGTCAGCATATCAGCGATCATCTGTGTCGGATGATATTCGTTCGTAAGGCCATTCCATACCGGAACACCTGCATGTTTTGCAAGCTCTTCTACGACTTCCTGACCAAATCCACGATATTCGATACCATCATACATTCTTCCCAGAACTCTTGCTGTATCTGCAATGCTCTCTTTCTTACCAATCTGAGAACCTGTCGGATCCAGGTATGTGCTTCCCATTCCAAGATCATGGGCAGCTACCTCAAAAGAGCAGCGGGTTCTTGTACTTGTTTTTTCAAAAATAAGTGCAATATTTTTGCCTCTGTAATATTCGTGAAGCTCGCCGGCTTTCTTCTTTGCTTTAAGTTCTGCGGATAAATCAATAAGATATGTTATCTCCTCCGGTGTAAAGTCTTTCAGTGTCAGAAAGTTTCTTCCTTTTAAGTTCATAATAATTCTCTCCCCGATGTCATTTATTCTCTTTTGTTATTTGTCTGTCTCCGCTTTCGGATCAGTGACGATCTCTTTCAGCGAACTTGCCAGACCTGCGATTCCCTGAATATCCGACGGAATAATGATCTTGGTTGCTTTGCCGTCTGCTGCCCTGGCAAATGCTTCCAGACTCTTCAGTGTCAGAACTGCCTCATCTGCTCCTGCCTCTCTGATCATGCGGATACCCTCTGCATTGGCATTCTGAACTTTCAGAACTGCCTCAGCCTGTCCTTCTGCCTCCTTGATCATACGCTCTTTCTGAGCCTCTGCGCGGAGGATTGCTGCCTGTTTCTCAGCTTCTGCATCCAGAATTGCGGATTGTTTCTTACCTTCTGCAACAAGGATCGTAGATTTCTTCTGACCTTCTGCGATCAGGATTGCTTCACGACGTTCACGCTCAGCTTTCATCTGTTTCTCCATTGCATCCTGGATAGCTGCCGGAGGAATAATGTTCTTCAGTTCCACACGATTGACCTTGATTCCCCATGGATCAGTAGCTTCATCAAGAGAAGCTCTCATCTTGGTATTGATCGTCTCACGTGATGTAAGTGTCTCATCCAGTTCCATGTCACCGATAATATTTCTTAAGGTTGTTGCGGACAGATTCTCGATTGCCATGATCGGATTCTCCACACCGTAAGTATAAAGCTTCGGATCTGTAATCTGAAAGAATACGACAGTATCAATCTGCATGGTTACGTTATCCTTTGTGATAACCGGCTGCGGTGGAAAATCCACTACCTGTTCCTTCAGATTTACCTTTCTGGCTACGCGTTCAATAAACGGAACCTTGAAGTGAATTCCTGTACTCCAGGTCGCCTGATAAGCTCCCAGACGTTCCAGGATTACTGCATATGCCTGTGGTACAATGCGGACGCAGGATGCAAGAACCCATACCGCAATAACGATAATAACTATCAGAAAAACCACGCCCATAACTAATCCTCCTTATTCTGTTTTACGATAAGTTTCACACCTCGGATCTCTTCGATCGTTACAACGGTGCCTTCGCCGATTTTTTCGTCATCAGCAGAACGTGCAGTCCATTCAATGTCATTGATACGAACCTGGCCTGTCTGCGCCAGATTGTCAATCTCCTGAATCACAACTGCTTTCTTTCCAATCAGACTGTTTGCATTGGTCTGTATGGTTTCTTTGTTGAAGTACTTCATTGCCAGTGGTCTGGTAAAGATGAGAAGTACCAATGAAACACACAGAAACAGCAATATCTGTACAGTGAGGTTCGCTCCTGCATAACATGCAATAGCAGCGGCCAGTGCGCCGCCGGCAAACCAGATGGTGGTCAGTCCTGCCGTAATTGCCTCTACAACAAGCAATAACGCAAGAATCCCAAGCCAGATCAAAGGCTGCATGAAACTCCTCCTTTCGTCTGCTATCGTCTCTGACGAGCAGCTTCATACATGAGAATTCCGGATGCCATGGCAGCATTCAGAGATTCTACTTTTCCACACATAGGAATCCGTATCAGACAATCAGCACTGTCTGCCGCTTCATCTGTCAGTCCTTTTCCCTCATTGCCAATCAGGAAAGCAGTTCCTCCTGTGTAGGATTCCTGATCATAAGAGTTCTTACCATGCAGATGCGCCGCAAATGTGCGGATATTTCTGTCTTTCAGTTCCTGTGCTAATGATACCACACTTTCCACATATAGGAAAGGCATTCTGTAGACAGAACCCATGGTTGATCGTATAACCTTCGGGTTTGTGATATCCACGCAGGTCTTTGTCAGAAGAACTCCGCTTACTCCGGCACCCTCTCCTGTACGGAGAATAGTTCCCGCATTTCCCGGATCCTGCAGATCTTCCAGAATCATAACCAGCGGATTTTTCCCGCCGAGAATATCTTCCATTATATAGGAAGGTTTCTTAAGCACTGTCATAATTCCCTGCGGCGTCTGCGTATCGCTCATCTGTCGAAAAACAGAATCTGCTACTATCTCATATGGAAGTTTCTCCACCTGAGCCATCAGTTCTGCATCACCGCTGAGAGCTTCTGATACATACACCTTCGAAATCCAATCCCTAGGTGCTTCGCCGAACATTTTTCTTCCTTCTGCAACAAAAAGCCCTTGTTCTCTGCGGGCTTTTGTTTTCTGGTTCAGCTGTATGATATTTTTTACCTGTCCGTTATTTACACTGGTGATCATATCTTATCCTCAATTTTCCGAAACCTTATTCAGGTCACTGTTTGCTCCTGCTGCAACAACTGTGCAGTCTGCCGGAAACACTTCATCCGGCGCCACATTCATATTCATCTTATCGCCATGCTTCAGACCGATCAGATTAATGTTATACTTTTCCCTGACCTTCAGCTCCCGAAGTGTTTTTCCTATCCATTCCCGCGGGATCTTAAATTCTGCCATACTGAAATCAGAAGAAAGCTCAAACATATCGACAAATCCACTGGAGAGAAGATTTCTTGCAACTCTGATACCCATGGAATGTTCAGGATAAATCACCTTATCTGCCCCTATTTTCTCCAGTATCCTGCCATGAAGAGAATTCATTGCCTTCGCCATGACAAAAGGAACTCCAAGTTCTTTCACCTGCATCGTTGCTGTAATACTGGCCTCCATATTCTCGGCTACTGCGATGACCGCAACATCTACGTTCTGAACTCCAAGCGATTCCAGAATTCCCGGATCACGCACATCTGCCTTGACAGCATAGGAAACTTTCTCTGCGATATCCTGCACATTATCATCTTTATCGTCAATGGCAAGTACATCGCAGTTCGCTTCTGCCAGAGTAAGGGCTACCGTCATCCCGAACTGCCCAAGACCGATCACTGCATAAGATTTGTTCTTCATTTTCTTCCTCATTTCTCTTTCTGAACATATATTCATTATCCTCTGCGAATATCTGCCTGACTGCCAAACCGTTACTATCCAATCATAATATCTTCTTCTGCCAGATGTGAATCTGCCGGCATTTTCTGTACACGTACAGTCACTGCAGTTCCCAGAGTCAGCGGACCGATTCTTCCCAGATACATAGTCAGGATCACGATCCATTTGCCTGCTGTATTCAGGCAGGGTGTCAGCCCTCTGCTAAGTCCTACCGTTGCAACCGCAGATGTAATTTCATAAACAACATCTTCTATAGGTGCTTCCGGCATGGCTGCACACAACAGCATACTCATGAGAATAAGTACTGTAAGTACCATACCTGTCACTACGATTGCAGAACGGATGTAGCTGTCTCTGATTCTCCTATGGTGTACTTCCACATCCCGTTTTCCCTGAAGATTGGATTTCAGACTCAGCAGAAGGACCGCAACTGTTGTTGTCTTAATTCCACCTGCTGTTCCCATAGGGGAACCGCCGATCAACATCAATATCAGGCACAGCATATAAGTTGCATTGGAAAATCTCTCCTGGCTTACAGTGAAAAATCCGGCTGTTCTTGTGGTAACTGACTGGAACAAAGATGCCATCCACTTCGTTCCCGGCGAATATGTCCCAATACTTTCCGGATTTCCATGATCAAACAGAAAGATCAGTACTGTACCGCCCACAACAAGTATCAGCGTCATCATCAACACAATCTTACTGTGAAGACGAAGATTTTTAAACACACGTCCCACAGGAAGTTTTCCCCTGATGACTCGTTTAATCTTATCCCAGATATCCCACCAGACCACAAACCCAAGACCTGACATAATGATCAGTCCTACACTTGTAAAGTTTACGATCGGATCAGCAACATACTGAGCCAGGCTATCCTCTCCCAGCAGATCAATACCAGCATTACAGAATGCAGATACTGCCGTAAAAACAGAGTATCCCAGACCTTTTGCCAGACCGAACTGCGGAATAAATCGAACTGCATAACACACTGCACCGATTCCTTCTGCTCCAAACACACAGATCAGAACTTTCTTCACCAGCCTGACCATCCCACCCATTCTGTCCATATTATAGGACTCCTGGATAACACGCCGGTTCCTCAGCGATATTTTCTTTCTCAGACTTATAAAAATAATACTGCCCAAGGAAATCAGTCCCACACCTCCGATCTGGATCAGGACAAGAATAATAAGCTTGCCTGCCAGAGTCCAGTGAGTTGCCGTAACAACTGTCACAAGCCCTGTTACACATATACTTGTGGTTGCAGTAAACATGGCATCTGTAAAAGATGTGTGGTATCCGGGTGCCGTACAAAACGGCAGCCACAGAAGTAATCCCCCTAAGATAATCACTCCCGCAAAACCGAGGGTAATTATCTGAGCAGTATTTAATTTATGCAGTCTGTTATATAACTGCATCTTTTTATTCATTTGTTATTTGTTGTTTTTATCATAGTTATGAGAAAGTGACTGGCATACTTCCCACTGATAGTCAGAGATACCTTTCTGCATAGCAAGTGCTTCATTGATATCGAAGTCTACGAATTCACCGTGACGATATCCGACAACGCGGCATGTCTTGCCTGCAATAAGAAGGTCTACAGCCAGAGCACCCATCATAGATGCATATACACGGTCTTTACATGTCGGGCTTCCACCACGCTGCATGTGTCCAAGGATTGTAGCACGTGTTTCGATACCTGTGGCAGCTTCGATACGTTTTGCCATTGCTTCAGAATGACCGATACCTTCTGCATTGATGATGATGTGATGCTTTTTGCCTTTCTTACGACTCTCGATAATGTTATTGATCAGCTTCTGCTCATCATAGTCATATTTTTCAGGAACCAGAACGTCCTCAGCACCGTTGGCAATACCGCACCACAGAGCAATATATCCTGCACCACGTCCCATAACCTCGATGATACTGCATCTCTCATGAGAAGTGGAAGTATCACGTACTTTATCAATTGCTTCCATTGCTGTGTTTACAGCTGTATCAAATCCGATGGTATATTCTGTACATGCAATGTCAAGGTCGATTGTTCCGGGAAGACCGATTGTATTGATTCCGAGATTCGCAAGCTTCTGAGCACCTGCGAAAGATCCGTCACCACCGATGACAACAAGTCCGTCGATTCCATGTTTTCTGCAGATCTCTGCTCCACGTTTCTGGCCTTCTTCTGTACGGAATTCTGCACAACGTGCTGTATAAAGGATTGTACCTCCACGCTCGATTGTATCAGATACATCTTTTGCGCTCATGTCAATAATCTCTTCGTTTAACAGACCATTGTATCCTTTCAGAATACCTTTTACATTTAATCCATTGCTTAAACCTCTTCTGACAACTGCACGAATTGCAGCATTCATTCCAGGTGCGTCACCACCGCTGGTAAGGACACCAATGGTTTTTATCTTGTTTTCTGCCATCTTTTCTTCCTCCATCTTCTGAATCTATCTCATTTTTACTATACACATATTCGGGTATAGTTTAGCGCATTTCTATAAGTTTTTCAATCCTCTTTCTACAACTTTAACATTGGTTTTACCATATTTTTCGTACATATAGTTCAGCCATGAGTCCTGAATTTGTGCATGATATCCAACCGGAAGCTTCTTTATGGCCTTTACGTCTTTCAGGTAGATCACAACAGCACTGTCACCCGGTGAACGTCTGAGGTCTGCAAGCAATTCCTGAGATTGCTGTGTGTAGCTTTCTTTATTGTCAAACTGTATCCAGATTTCCCTTGGCATATTGTCAAAGGGACGGATTTTTTCAAGGATCAGTTTACTGGCGCGATCGTCCTCTGCAGATACTCTGCCCTGAATAAATACTCTGCCTTCTTCATTCAGGAACTGCTGACTTTTCTCATAATCTCTGGGGAACACAACTACCTCCACTGTTCCTACCAGATCCTCTACTGTAAGGAATGCCATAACCTTATTATTCTTTGTATATTTGATGGTTTTATCCGTAATCATTCCACCGATAATTACTTTCTGACCATCCGTGACTTTCGGAAGATTTGTTTCTTCATCCTGCTGAAAATCCGAGGTTTTCGCAGAAATGGTTTTCTCCATCATTCCCCGGTAATTTTCCAGAGGATGACCACTGAGGTAGATTCCCAGAACTTCCTTCTCATATCCCAGAAGTTCCTCTTTTCCAAATTCCTCCACATCGGGCATACGGATTTCAAATTCTTTCTTGTCCTCCTCGCTTACCAGATCAAAAAGACTCATCTGTCCGGCCAGTGAATTCTTCTTCTCCTGACTGATGTTGTCGGAAATCTTCTGATAAACCAGCATTTTCTGGCGGCGGTTACCATCCAGGCAATCCAGTGCACCTGCTTTGATAAAGTTTTCTACTGCTCGCTTATTCATCTGCGGAGAGTTTCGTTCCATAAAATCCTTCAGGGAACGATATTGTCCGTTCTCTTCCCTCTCTTTTACCAGACTTTCAATAACCGGACGTCCCACACTCTTTATAGCGGACAGGCCATATCGGATTGCACCGTTATCTACAGAAAATCCGTACATTCCACAGTTCACATCCGGCGGCAGGATCTTAATCCCCATCTGTCTGCAGACCAAAATATATTCTGCAACCTTATTGGGAAAATCAATAACCGACGTCATAAGTGCAGCCATAAATTCTACAGGATAATAGTACTTCAGATAGGCTGTCTGGTAGGAAACAACTGCATAGGCTGCTGCATGGGACTTATTAAAGGCATATTTGGCGAAATCAATCATTTCATCATATATTTTATTTGCCGTTGCCTCATCAATTCCATTTGCAATACAGCCTGGAACTCCCTCTGCTTCATTTCCGTAAACAAAGTTCTGGCGCTCCTTTTCCATGACAGAGGCCTTCTTTTTGGACATTGCTCGACGTACCAGGTCGCTTCGGCCCAGAGTATAACCTGCCAGGTTCCGAACAATCTGCATAACCTGCTCCTGATAGACAATACACCCATACGTAGGCTTCAGGATCGGCTCCAGCTGAGGGCAGTCGTAACGGATGGTATCCGGACGGTTTTTGCCCCGGATATACTGAGGGATAAAATCCATGGGGCCCGGGCGGTAAAGAGAAATTCCTGCGATCACATCTTCCAGACTCTGAGGCTTCAGTTCCTTCATGAAGTTTTTCATTCCCGCACTTTCAAGCTGAAATACACCATCAGAACGACCGGTACCAAGGGAATCCAAAACCTTTTTATCATCATAATTAATCTTCTGCATATCCAAAGTCACTCCTGCATCCTTCTGGATCAGCTTTACTGCATTCTGGATCACAGTCAGAGTACGAAGTCCCAGGAAGTCCATTTTTAAAAGTCCCAATTCTTCCAGTGTTGTCATAGTAAACTGAGTGACAATAGACCCGTCTGATGCTCTGGAAAGCGGTACATATTCTGATACGTCCTTCTGGCTGATAACAACACCTGCCGCATGCATGGAGGTATGTCTGGGAAGTCCCTCCAGACGTCTTGCCATATCAATCAGATAATGAATTTCATCCTGCTCTTCATATGCTTTTTTCAGCTCAGGGTTCATAGTAAGGGCTTTATCTATAGTAATATTTAATTCCTGCGGGATCATTTTCGCAATGGAATCCACCTGTGCATAAGGCATATCCAGTACACGGCCCACATCCCGGATCACACCACGGGCCGCCAGCGTACCAAAAGTAACGATCTGAACCACACAATCATCCCCATATTTACGGCGGACATATTCAATAACCTCCTGCCTTCTTTCGAAGCAGAAGTCAACGTCAATATCAGGCATAGATACTCGTTCCGGATTCAGAAATCGCTCAAAGAGCAGATCATAGCGAATAGGATCAAGCTGTGTGATGCCCAAGGTATAAGCAACCAGACTTCCCGCTGCAGAGCCACGTCCCGGTCCTACCATAATGTCATGATCGCGGGCATATTTAATAAAATCCCATACTATAAGGAAGTAATCCACGTAGCCCATATTTTTTATAGTAGATAATTCGTAATTCAGACGAGCTTTTAATTCCTCTGTAACCAGCTGATAACGTTCCTCCAGTCCCTCGAAGCATAGCTTGTTCAGATATTCCCAGGATGTAAGACCATCCGGCACATCGAATCTTGGAAGCTTGGTCACGCCAAATTCAATCTCAACATGACATCTCTGTGCAATCTTATGAGTATTCTCCAGGGCCTCCAAAGCATATGGGAAAAGTTCTGCCATTTCTTCCGGGGATTTCACATAATACTGGCCGCCCTCATAACGCATTCTGTCCTCATCTGCCAGTTTCTTGTTTGTCTGCAGACAAAGAAGAATATCATGAGGATCAGCATCCTCCGCCCTTGTATAATGCACATCATTGGTTGCAACAAGGTCAATCCCTGTTTCTTCATGCATACGGAGAAGTTCCTGATTTACCAGTCTCTGCGCAGGAATTCCATGATCCTGTAATTCCAGGAAGAAATTGCCTTTTCCAAAAATATCCTGATAACGAAGAGCTGCTGCCTTTGCATCCTCATACATGCCTCTCTGAAGATATCTGGCAACCTCACCTGCAAGGCAGGCACTTAAGGCAATAATCCCTTCATGGTACTCTTTTAATACCGCAAGATCTACTCGCGGTTTATAATAGAATCCTTCTGTAAAACCCTTGGACACAATTTTCATCAGATTTGCATAACCCTGATTATTCTCTGCCAGAAGAACCAGGTGGTAATATCTGTCTTCGCCGCTTCCTGCTTCACGGTCAAATCTGGAACCGGGAGCTACATATACCTCACATCCCAGAATCGGATTGATTCCCTCGGCTCTTGCTGCACGATAAAAATCAATCACACCATACATAACTCCATGATCTGTGATCGCCGCACTGTCCATGCCAAGTTCTTTGACACGGGCTACATATTCTTTTATCTTATTGGAACCATCCAGCAGACTGTATTCTGTATGGACGTGAAGATGTGTAAACTCCAACTCTATTTCTCTCCTGTTCTAATATCTGCAATTTTATCGCAGAATATTTTTATAAATTTAACTGAATCAGGTAAGTCCCATGCTTCAATTGCGAAAAGCAATAATCATTGGGTGGGGACTTGCTTGTCTGTTACTATTTCGCGTAGATTCTCTTGTCCTTAATCTCTACTTTGCCTTCCTTCATCAGATGGCCAATGGCACGTTTAAATGCTCCCTTACTCAGACCAAATTCTCGCTGGATCACTTCCGGTGATGCCTTGTCATCAAATGGAAGAACACCTGCAAATTCATTGATTACTTCAAGGACATTCTCCGCATCTTCATTGATCTGAAGATATGCTTTCTGACGATCTGTGACGTTCATTTTTCCGTCTTCTTTTACTTCGCTGACACGCAGCTCAAGAATCTTGCCCGGGCGGTATTTTCCCTTGGCTTCTCTTGCAGGGATCAGTGCGGAATATTTATCATCAACTGCCACAAATACACCGAATCTGTCGCTGATCTCATAAACACGGCCTTTCACCATATCTCCCACTACATAAGGAGTTCTGGTGGAAAGATAATGATAAACCTTCATAGTTGCGCAGAGACGACTGCTCTTGTCAATATAGAGTGCTACCAGCACATCTTCTCCCTCTCTTACTTTCAGAGTCTGTTCATGATATGGAAGCAGAAGGTCTTTCTCCAGTCCCCAGTCAAGGAATGCACCAATCCTTGTTACCTGAGAGACTTTCAGAACTGCTGTCTGACCTACCTGAAGCTTCGGTTCTTTTGTTGTTGCAATAAGACGATCCTGAGAATCCTTGTAGATAAATGCTTCAATGCTGTCGCCTTCCTTTGTTCCTTCCGGAACCTGTCTGGACGGAAGAAGAACACGGTTCTTTGCATCTGCCTGCATATCCTCACCCAGATATACACCAAAATCTACGGACTTCACTACTGTTAATTTCTGTTTTTTTCCTAACTCTATCATATAATCTCCATTTCTGTTGTGATAGTATCTTTTTAAAAAAATTAAAAATATACTATACTTTCATCATCCTCTGACATTAGCTTTATATTTCAGTATAACATAAATAATAAAGGCGGCACAATGCCGCCTTATTATTTTTTATTATCTTATTTTACGTTACTGTTCACTATAGATCAGAATGTATTTTATTCCAACTCGATTTCACATACACTCAGACAGATTCTTTATCGTGTATTATATATTCTGCATCCACTTGCACGCCAGTTCCATCCAGGACTGGCATTCTTTCTGTACACAGCCGCCGTCTTCGTGGCTTGTCTCTTCGTTTGCAAGACTTAAACCATGTCCGCCAACCGGATAAAGATGCATTTCTACCGGAATTTCAAATTTGCGCAACGCATTGAAGAACAACAGAGAATTCTCTACAGGAACACAATCATCTGTCACTGTATGCCACAGGAATGTGGTTGGTGTATCTTTAGATACCTGGAATTCCAGAGACTGTTCTTTTCTCTTATCAAGATCATTATAATCCTCTCCAAGCAAGCATTCAAAGGAACCTGTATGTGCAAACTCACCGGAAGTGATCACCGGATAACTTAAGATCATACCATTTGGTTTCACCATATCAGAAGTTACCCCAAGTGTCTGTGCAATAAAATCTTTCTTCCAGAAAACGCCAAGACTTGCTGCCAGATGACCACCTGCGGAAAAGCCCTGCAGAACAATTTTATTCGTATCAATATGAAACTCTGCAGCATTTTTTCTTAAAAAAGCAACAGACTTCGCAAGCTGCAAGAGTGCCAGTGGATATCTGGCAGGTTCTACGCTATAGCGCAGGATCACTGCATGATATCCCCTTACCAGATACTGCATGGCGATCGGTTCTGCTTCTCTGTCAGAAGTCATAGCATACCCGCCTCCCGGGCAGATCACAACTACCGGACGCTTTCTGTTGATATGCATTTCAATGGAATTATCCAGAAAATAAGTGTATAAATCTGCAGTTTCTTTATATCCGTCTACTGCAATTTCAATCTTCTTATAAATCATAAGTTCCTCCTGTATATTTCATCATTTTTTCCATTTCTACTCCCCATTCCGCTAATTTTTGGGGAATATTTACAGCTACTTTTCTCAGTTTTGTTTTTCCATCCTTTGCTGCCAGACGCTTATATAAATGTATATTTCCATCTGCATCAAGAACAATATAAAAACACTCTAAAATATGACCTGATCCTACAATTTCCCGTGTTGTATGTATATATCCTGCTTTATTCTTTTTTCTTTTAGAAAAAACAATCCCTCTGCTTCTCCTGTCTCGGAAACTTGGAAAATAATCTTCACGTATAATTTCAAGTTCTTCCCATTTATATATTTTTTTGAAAAACAGATACGATATTTTGCAGCCTTCTTTACTTAATGTTACGACTTTTGAAGAGAAAAACAATAATGGTGCATCAATCAAAAACTCAAGAATCAATATTGGAATTCTTTCTCCCTCTTCAGCAGACAGCCCTGTCCAAATAAGTAGTACCGTAATAAGTATTACCATGGTTATCTGCAAAAAATCTCTGATCTTTATTACTTCTTGCTGATATTCTTTTAAATTTGTACAGTCTGCTCCTTTGCTTTGAATTTTTTTTCTTTGTTGCCTCCTCAATTCTATCATTTCATCATATTGTCTTTGTTTTTCTTCTTCTTTTATTCCCTCTCCTTTTTCTGCCTCCACTCCCCATTCCTTCATTTTTTCACGAACATTTACGTACATTTTTCTAATAACTTGCTTTTTTCCTTTTTCTAATTTATAAGAAAAAACATTGCCATGTTCATCAAAAGTAATGTAAAAACAATCTGAAAGCGGAAACGCATCAACGATCATCCTGGTAGTATATTTCTTTTTCTTCTTATTTACTGCATATTTGGAAAATACAATCCCCTGATAACGTATGCTTCCTCCTTTACCATATGTATACCAGACATCCTCTCTGATAACAGCAAGCTCTTCCCATTTATAATTTCTCTTCCAAAACAGCCAGGATACCGTACAGCCTTCTCTGCTCAGCACAACAGTTCTCATATAATACAAGATTAACAGCAACATTAATATTTCCACACTAAAAATTATAAATTCATATCCCTCTGTTCTTATTTCCTTTCTTTCCAGGAAAATCATCAGAATTCCTATGCCGAATACAAACGCTGATATAAATAATATCAGTATTATATGTGGATCTAATACTCTTATTTTTTCCTGCTGCTCTTTCATATGCATTTCCTCCGGTTGTCTGAAATCCTTACTGTTACTATTCCGGTATATCAACCTAATTTCTTGCATTTTCTTATGAGTTCATTATAAGGTAAATATATGTAATTGTTAAGGTGCAAAATAAAATGTTGCTGTCCCGTTTACTGCAAATTAAACGAACCATACAATATTAAAGTTCAGCTGTTATTATCTTTCAAGGATCATGACATCTTTTGCATTCATGCTAACGGTCTGCCCTGAAACGTTCTCCTCCTTCGATAAAGTTGCAGAAAATTGCCCGGACTTTCTGCAATATGGCAGAAGAATTTTCCTTGTTTCTTCTGCTACAAAAAATCTCCCGGATAAGAGAAGCGCTTACTCTTATCCGGGAGATTTTTTATATCTTTAACAAGTTCATATCTTTTATTTTCAGATCAGCAATTATTTATTTCCCTGTCCATAATATGCATTTGCACCATGTTTTCTGAAGTAGTGCTTATCCTGCAGATCCTGTGGTGCAGGTTTTACCTGTGGATTGATCAGTTCACAGCGGGATGCCATCTTGGCAACTTCCTCAAGAACAACTGCATTATGTACTGCTTCATGAGCATCCTTGCCCCATGCAAATGGTCCATGGTTTTTGCAAAGTACTGCAGGTACTGCTTCATAATCTTTGTCCTTAAACAGGTCTACGATCAGAAGTCCTGTGTTTTTCTCATATTCTTCAAATTCCTTGCCTTCCAGGCAGCGTGCACATGGAACTTCACCATAAATATAATCTGCATGTGTGGTTCCATAACATGGGATTGCTCTTCCGGCCTGTGCCCAGCTTGTTGCCCATGAAGAATGTGTATGTACAACTCCTCCGATATTCGGGAATGCTTTGTACAGTTCTACATGAGTTGCTGTATCAGAAGATGGATTGTATTTTCCTTCTACCTTATTTCCATTCAGGTCTACAACAACCATATCATCCGGTGTCAGCAGATCATAATCAACTCCACTTGGTTTGATGACAAAAAGTCCTGATTCTCTGTCGATTCCGCTTACATTTCCCCATGTAAATGTAACAAGTCCGTATTTTGGAAGATCCATGTTTGCTTTGTAAACTTCCTCTTTTAATTTCTCCAGCATGATTCGTACCTCTCCTTTTACTTTTCAGATATTCTTTTACAATAGCTTTCAGATATTCCGGCTTTTTGTGTATATCCCGCCCGGAAAATCTCTTAATATCTGTATTATAGCACTTGTACGGTACATGTACCAACTTGTATGTTGATTATTTTGTTACTGTTTCTCATACAGAAATTCTTCCGGCAGGCTTACTTTGAAATCTTTTGCAAGTGAACGGAAATTGTCCGGTGTAATAGTCTGAAGTTTATTTGGAGTCATAGAAAGAATCTTCACCAGGATCTCTGCAGATTTTTCTACCGTATGGAGCAGACCAAATGTCAGGTCAAAATCTTCACCTGAGCAGAACATTCCATGATGTGCCCAGATAACAACATCATATTTCTTCATTAATTCTGCTGTTCTTATGGCAATTTCTCTTCCACCCGGTACCATCCAGCCGACAACACCTACGCCGTCCGGGAATACAACCGGACACTCTGTAGCAGATTCCCATAACTCTCTTGTAAAGATCTTATCATCCAGTGGCAGAACAAATGTCAGAGCAATTGTATTTGTCGTATGTGCATGATAAATAACACGATGTTTTCCGTTTGTCAGTTTCTTCTTCACTTCATGATTCATCAGATGAGTCGGAAGCTCACTGGTAGGTCTGCCGCCCTCAACCAGGCCCCAGCGGATTCTGTAATTCATTCCTGTCTCATCCAATTCAATGATCGCAAGACATACTTCCGGATCCACGATAATATTTCTGAAATATTTACCGCTTCCCGTTACAAGGAAAAACTCTCCTGCTAATCCCGGAACCTCTACCCCGATCGGTATCCATTCTCCAGGTGCATTCAGACGGGGACGAATCATCTCTACTTCCTCCGGTTTCAGACGATAGCTTAAGTTTCCGCCGTTTCTCTCATGCCATCCCTGAAGATAACCGTCATTTGCCATTTTGATAAATCCCTGTACAAATTTAGATTCCAGAATTTTCATAATATATATACCCTCCGCTTTTTGTGGTTTTGTGTTGTTTGTTTTTAGCAATATGTTGTTTCTTGTTGTTTATGAATGTATTATATATTGTTTCTTGTTGTTTGTAAATAATTTATTCAAAAAATCTCTCACAAAACCACACATCAATTCCGAAATATCTTTGTCAATTCTGTCCTGCTATTCATCCTATTCACAAGATTTTTACCGTTATTTTTGCTGAAATTCTATAATTGCGTATGCTTTTCCGTCTGTATCATCAAGCGATACAATCACCTTTCCTGTTTCTGCTTTTGCTTTCGGGCAGATTATATCTCCAAGTTTTGCCTGCATCTTATACTCTGCACGCATCTGGTATACTTTGAAATCTTCCGGCAGGAAATCTTCTGCCATACAGATATACTGACAGTTGTTTACATGATGATTAGTGTCAAGATGATGCTTCTGCACTGTGAATGATTCCTGTGAAGTCATGTCATCCGGAAGTTTGATTTTCCTCGGTGCATAATCCATTTCCAGCTTTTCGCCGAGTATGTAATTGTCTGTATCTGCAGGTGTCAATCTCACCGGAATCCCTGTACTGATGGCCAGATGTGTCCAGTTGGAGTTCGCCCAGGCAAGCTTCTTCCCATCCATTGTTTCTATGGTGAAATTACGCATACCCATGAATCCTTTGAAATCATAAGGTGCTGTCGTGATCCTGATTTCCGTTCCCATAGCAGGATATTCATCCACAATTACCTGCCAGGAAGAAAGAACCCACGCTCTGTCTCTTGCCTTCAGCACGTCTCCTCCAAGCCCGACCGACTCCGCATGAAATGTACAGCAATCCTGAAAATAATTCAAAACACCCGGTAATGTCAGTTTGCCGTTCTCACCTGTCTCACTGTATCTGACTCTGCTGTTAAAACTATAATTCATTTTTTATATCCCCTTTTCTTATGTCGCTATGATTTTTTAATATACTTCTTTTCTATTATTATAACAAGCCAAAAGTATAAGGCATAAAACAGTTTTTATAAACTGGCCTATGCCTTATCTTTGTTATACGTTATATTATTTACTGTAATTCTTTGCTACAAATGTGATCATTACCTTAAACAGATCCCCATCCAGATACAGCTTAAACTCACCGCCCTGCAGCTCTGTCAGGCTCTTTGCGATAGATAATCCCAATCCGCTTCCTTCTGTATTTCTCGCCACATCTCCTCTGATAAACCGTTCTGTCAGTTCATCCGCAGAGATATTCAAGGGCTGTGCTGAAATATTTTTCAGAGAAAAAGTTACTTTTTTATTTCTGTTGCTGATTTCTGCATAAACTCTGGTACCTTCCATTGCGTACTTCACAACATTACCGAATACATTTTCCAGAACACGCCACATTCTCTGGCCGTCTGCGTAGATAATGGACGGTTCGTCTGTGAAATGTACCATCATAGTCAGATTCTTCTCCTGGAATTTCTCTTCAAATTCTCCGATCACCTGCTGCACCATTTCCACAAAATCAATATCATTCATCTCCAGCTTGATGTTTCCGGTGCTTGCCTTGGATGCCTCTACCACATCCTCTGTGAGCACCTTCAGTCTCTGGGATTTCTCATCCAGGATGCGTAAGTATTCCTGTATTTTCGGATCTGTCGGATTTTCCCGTTTCATCAGATCTACATAATTAATAATGGAAGTCAGAGGCGTTTTCAGGTCATGGGAAACATTTGTGATCAGCTCTGTCTGCATTCTTTCCTTTTTCAGGCTGTTCTCCACAGCAGCATCCAGACCACTGCCAATATTGTTAATATATTCTGCCATCACCTTCTGTTTTCCTGTAAGTGTATCTGTTTTGATCTTATATTGCAGTTCTCCATCGCTTATTTTCTTCAGACCATCCATAATAAGATCCAGCCCATCCGCTTTTCTGATGATAAAAATCACAGCAGCCGCATCTACGATCAGTAATATTATCAGGAATACTCCTGCACCTGTGAATCCGCAACCAATAATCAGGAACTGCAAGAATAAAAATGCTCCTCCCACAAGCAGAACTTTTATTTTTTCTGCTGTATTTCTGGAAAAAGCTCTGGCAAAATCGACAAGCTTCCCACTGCATTTTCCAATCCATTTCAGAACTTTTCTAATCAGACTGTTTTTCCATAAGGTACCTGCTTTTATTCTTCTTATCAGACTGAGATACCCGAGCAGAAACCATGCCATTGTATAAGTTCCACATATGAGACAGGTAACAATCACTGTCACCACCGCATGACTGTAACCCAATGATGAGTTGGCGATCAAAGTTCCCGATATGATCGTTCCTGCCAGCCATATACCGATTACTGTTCCTGCCGCAATTTCTGTATACCATCTGTCAAATCCGTTCAGATGGATTTCTTCATCCTTCGGTTTCCTTCCTGCAGTCACAGTCAGCCACACCATACCGATCAGCCAGAGCACACTTCCGAAGACCGCTCCTGCCAGCATCGGAAACATAAGCTTTGAATATTTCTCATAGTTCTCTGCCTCATCAGCCATGGAATCTGCCACAGAAAATTTCGTATCAACCGAAACTGCAAATACAAAATCCTTTGTGTCAAAGCTCTGATCAATGGTATGATTCCACACCTGCAGATCTGCACCCGGAATATTTGTAACACACTCACTTAATTCCGGGTAAACAACTGCATATGCTTTTTCCTTAAATATTTTCTCAAGGTTCTGCTCCAGCTGTGCGTAACTGCTGTACGCTTTTTTATTTGTATAGATTGTCTGTGTTTCTTTATCTGCGAAAAGATATGTGAGGTTGGTACTCCCTTCGGTATAGTCTCCCACGCTGTGAAAGACGGATGCCAGTGATGTTTCATAATCATTGAACTGTTCATCTGACTGTATGGCACGGATGCAGTCCAGAAGTGTGAATAACTCCTTATATGCATCCTCCAGTCTCCCATTCCATTCCGTGCTTTTGTTTACCGCATCCAGGATATTCTCAGCTCCCTGTGGTGCAAATTTCTCGTCCAGCTGACTCAGTTCTACGAAAAAACATCCCGGATATTCTGTGTTTGTTCTGGTATCCGTAACGTTGCCGATATTCTCTGATTGTGAGGTATATCTGTAATAAAGTTCATCTGCTACGGTATCCAGTTTCTCGGACTCGGTCTTTGATTCGAAATCATCTTCTTCAAGAAAATCTGTATTGTAATTAATTTTCAGTGTTCCATCTGCCACCATCTTTTTAAAGTCAGTCCGATAAAAATAGTGGCTGGTTCCGTCAGAAGATTCACATCTTATGACCTGTGAATCTTCGTCATAAACACCTTCATAATAGTTTGCCTCCCAGTCTTTTCCCCACTCCAGAAGATCACTTACAGAGTACGCAAGCCCGGAAGTATTTTTCAGAGAAAGGTCTCTGATGGAATCACGGGTGTTTCCTTTTTCCTCAAATTCTGCCAGATCAATCACTGCCGATGAACCAGCATTTTTCAGATAGTTAATGTCATCCTGCGCTGCCAGACTGACCAGAATATCTGATCCTCTGTTGCTGACCTGTTTCTCAAATGCTTCTGATTCTGTGTAACTTTTGCCTCTGTCATCCAGGCGGATTCCAGTCTGATAGATCATCACAAACATAGCTGCACAGACTGCTGCTGCAACTGCTGCCAGATGCGCGATCACGATCCAGATTGCCTTGACAGAACTGCTTCTGTATCCTTTTCCCTTCATAATGTTTGTCCCTTTCCTTTTTTATTTAATTTATTACTTTGTCAAGCGGATATTCGCAATCCGCTTTGCTACTTGCTCATAACCAAATAACTGCTTCGCAGTTTATCAGAATGCGCTTGCACGCCTCCTGATACAAGCAAGTCCCCACCCACTGCTTATTGCTTTTCGCAATTGAAGCAGGGGACTTACTTGATTTGGTTAAATTTTTTCCACCTTATATCCAAGTCCCCACACAACCTTCAGGTATCTTGGCTCCCTTGGATTAATCTCAATTTTTTCTCTGATATGCCGGATATGCACTGCCACTGTATTATCTGCTGCAACTGCTTCCTCATTCCAGATGTTTTCGTAGATCTGATTAATGGAAAATACCCTTCCCTGATTCTTCATCAGAAGAAACAGGATATTGTACTCAATAGGTGTCAGCTTCACCACATCACCGTCCACCCTGACTTCCTTCAGGTCATCGTTTATGCTCAGACCTCCTGTCTCGTAGATATGAGCATTCTCCACAGGTATTGCTGCTCCCAGCCTTGTATATCTTCGAAGCTGTGATTTCACCCTTGCCACCAGTTCCAGGGGATTAAAGGGCTTGGTTACATAATCATCTGCCCCTACATTTAATCCAAGGATCTTATCTGCATCCTCTGATTTCGCAGAAAGAATAATGATCGGAAGAGGATTCTCTTCCCTTATCTTCAAAGTAGCCCGGATGCCATCCAGCTTCGGCATCATAATATCTATGATCAGCAGATCCACCGACTGACTGCGCAATGCGTTAATCGCCTCCACACCGTCGTATGCCTTCAGGACCGTATAGCCTTCCTGCTCCAGATAAATACTGATTGCCTCTACAATGTCTTTATCATCATCACAGACCAGAATATTAGCCACTTTACACACCTCCCTCATCATCCGAAATGCCTGTCTGAAATCTCTCATGTACAGACATCCCGGCTTCTTATTTTGTATTTCTGATATTAGAATAATCGAAGCTTCTTAATATGAAAGGGACAAATTCTTAAGATTTTCTTATGATTATTCACTTTTCGCAGTCAAAATATCAGGCTGTTAATCTGTCACTTTTATCAGGCTCCTATTTTCATCCAATTCTTCTATTCGTTCTGCTGTATACATTTTTTATCTCATCTTTTCTCTTTTTCTGACAGTCAATAATAGACTGAAAATCATTATATCATTTCACATATATTACTTCTATAGAATATTCTCTTCTGTTTCCCATTTCCACACCCATCACTGTTTATTCCATTCTCCATAACTCACAACCAATCTATAGCAACCCTCGTAAATAATACTTCCATCAACGCACCAGGGGATCATCGTTATATGTTTTTTGGTATTTTATTAACAATCTTCATACATATCGCATATTTTTTTATTGATTTTGTACAATATTATTTATTTTTCGGCAAAACAATGCTACAATGTTTTATAAGATTAGTGTACTGATTTATAACTGTTCAATGGTCTGCTAACCGCAAAGCTACTGAACAGTTACACGTTTTTTTTCAACGAGGGAGGTATTCTTATGAATCTGGAAAACATGACAAAAATCTACGCCCGTGGTGACAGCCGCATTCAGCTGAAGGTAATTCCCGGACATTTCGTCACATCTCAGTCACATATCACTCACTATCTGGATCTTACAACTATGAAATCCAGAACTGCCGAAGCACAGAATATTGCTCACGAACTGGCTGCTAATTATGAAGTATCTACTCCTGTTGATACCATTATCTGTATGGACGGACTGGAAGTAATTGGCGCATATCTTTCTGAAGAACTTACCAAAGCCGGCATTTTTTCCCTGAATGCTCATCAGACGATCTACGTGATTACTCCTGAATCCAGCAATTCCGGACAGATTATCTTCCGTGATAATTTTCAGCCAATGATCAAGGGCAAAAATGTACTGATCCTCAATGGTTCGATTACCACAGGCTCTACTTTGTCCAAAGCAATCGAGAGCATTCTGTATTACGGAGGCACTATCAGAGGTATCGCAGCCATATTCAGCAGAGTAGACAGCGTGGCTTCTCTCCCTGTATATTCTATTTTTAACACCAAAGATATACCGGACTATCATTCCTATTCATCTACAAAATGTCCAATGTGTCAGAGGCAGCAAAAAATCGATGCCATTGTCAGCAGCTACGGATATTCAGCTCTGTAAATCTTCGAAGTATTTTATAAAGAAATTGTTACCAGAATTGATGACTTTGTCTGGGGACCGGTGATGCTGATCCTGTTGGTCGGAACCGGTATCTTCCTGACTGTGCGCACCAGATTTCTTACATGGCGTAACCTTGGCTATGCACTGAAAAGCACACTCAGCAAGGAAGCCCGCACCAAGAGCCGCGGACAGGGAGATGTATCTCCTTTTTCCGCACTGACAACCGCACTGGCAGCCACCATCGGTACCGGAAATATCGTCGGTGTTGCCACAGCCATGGTTTCCGGTGGTCCCGGAGCTCTGGTATGGAACTTCTCCGATATCGCCAACGCACTGATGGCTATCCCGAACCTGATCTGCATGCTCCTGTTAAGCGGCGAGATTGCCAAAGATGTAAAAGAATTCCAGCCGGAGATTAAAAAATAGTTACCCACATCATTCTTTTTATCATCCTGAAGTAAAATGCAGCCAGAACCTTGTTCCGTCAGGTTCTGGCTGCATTTTACAGAAATCTTGTACGCCGGGTACAAATAAACACTTACTTTATTGATGGCATACTTCCATATACTGTTTTACATCTGAAGCAATTGATATATATGGTGTTCCATATGGGATCCAGGTTGACTGAAAAGCATGATATACATCTGATTTTCCCGGCCATACGGTTCCTATCACATTATTATTTTCATCTAACTGATGAAACCAGGAACCATTTTTATGATCCAATACCTTATCATCCAGGTATCTCATAAACTCTTCATAATCTTTTGCATATTTCTGCTTATGAGTTATATGCCATAAGACTGCTGATGTATTGATTGCCTCTGCCAATGTCCAATGCATTCTGTCATGAACAACAGGTTTTCCATCCCAGTCAGTCGTATACACAATTCCAGGATTTCCATCCACATTCCAGGAATCTTCAACTGCTCTGTTGTAGAGTTTCTCTGCAGCTTTTAAATATACTTCTGCAGAATCAGGGGTATCTTTATAAGAAGAATATGCCCACTGCACGATCAATCTGGCCCACTCAATTCCATGGCCCGGTGTTGCTCCATAAGGTTTAAAACGATCAGCAGGACGTTCTTTATTGCAATCAAGATCAGCTTTCCATTCCTTTGTAAAATGTTCAGGTATTCTCCAGTCATTTGCGCTTGCCCATCCAATAACATGATCTATAATTCTTCCTGCACGTATTCTGTACTTTTCTTCTTTTATTGCATCTGCTACTGCCAGAAACGCTTCTACTGTATGCATATTTGCGTTAAGGCCGCGATAATCATCAAGAACTGTAAATTCTGTATTCCAGGTATCATAAGTAAGTCCCTGTTTTTCATCCCAGAACCGTTTATCAAATAATTCCAATGCATCTTTAAGCAGAGTTTCTGCATCTTTTTCTCCTGCCAGCAAAGCAGAAGAAGCAGCCAGAAGAACAAATGCATGAGCATAACACTGTTTATCTGGCAGGAATTTATTATCCGGTGTAATTCCCGGATACCATCCTCCATTTTCACGATCTTTCAGTTCTTCCAGTAATCCATGTACAGCACCATGGACCAGTGCCGGACTTTCTTTATCCCCAAGCATGATTCCCATACTATATACATGGACCATACGGCATGTGATCCATGTTTCTCTGTTTCTGTCTTTCCATGGTGTTCCATCATCCCCAAGGAAATAAGCACTTCCTCCCGGTGATAAAAATCCTTTTCCAAAATTTAAAAGATTTTTCTGCAATTCACCTAAGAACATTTTATTTTCTTCTGTATCTATCTGATATTTTTTACCCGAATTTTCCATCTTAATCTTACCTTTCACTTCCAAAAAATTTCAGTTTCTCTTATAGCACAAAAAAGCACCTCATACCGAGGTGCCTCATGTAGCAGGGCTACAAGGATTCGAACCTTGAACTGACGGAGTCAGAGTCCGTCAGAACATGCGTCAGAATCCCTGTAAATTCAGGCTTCCTCGCCTTATAATTTTTTAAATTGACCTATAAATTGACCTATCAGATTTCTTATACTGATACAGGTGTTTTCATCTGTTCTGCAATTTCCTTGATTCTGTCAATTCCATATCCTGTATATTTCGCAATCTTATCTATTGGTTCGTTACCTTCAATCATCATTTTTGCCAATGATAAATTTTTCTGTTCGATTCCTTTTCCAATACCTTGTTCGATTCCCCGTTCAATGCCCTGCTCAACAAGTGCTTTACTTAAATTACACATATCACGCACCTCACTTTCAAACTCTGCTGTCATTGCAATATCAAACTCATCATTTAAACGTTTCTTCTTTTCTTCTGGTGTTGCAGTTGTTGAAAACAGCACATTTAACAAATCCAGAATTTCCAGATCACTGCTTTCATCCGCATCACCAAGATTAAGTATGACAACTTCCATAAGGTCATATGCTTCTGATTTCACAAACGAGTTACCACGAACAGAATCTTCAACGGTATGATATCTGAATATTCCATTCTTCCTTTTCTTCGCCGGATCAGGACATATCCAGATACTATATACCTTCTGTATCTTCTCATAATGTTCATCTGTAAAGACCGTTCCATACTGCTCTGAAATCATTCTGGCACAATAGTAGAAACCTCTTGTTACCAGTGGATATCCCGGTGTATCATTTAACTGAATCTCCAGATTTATAATAAGCTGTACCGGCTCTTTGCTCTCTGGCAGGGTTGCTTTAAAACGAATATCATAATACACTGTCTGGTCTTTGACAGCATTTGCCTCTGTGTTTAAACCATCCAAACGTTTATCGCCATTTAGTCTTTCATCACGATTCAGCTGATCCTGATGGACTGCATGTTCCGATAACTCCACATTTTCATTCAGACAATTATCGCAGATAAATTTTACGCTATACTGCGAAAACTCTTTTGTACAAGACTTCAAAATCCAGGCAATAACTGCTTTATACGTCAGCAATTTTTTCGCACATTCATCATATCGTGCTCTGTCTGCCGCCAGTTCTATTGTCTGGGCTATATCTGTTTGCCGTTCCATAATCATCATCTCCCGCAAGCATGTCTTCTACTTCTTCTATTTTTATGTTACCACAAGCATCTATTTTCAGCAAGTTTCCCTCGAAAAAACATTTCGACAAAAGCTCCTATGCTGAGCAAATCTTTTACGCTACAGTTGTCTCTTCTTTTATTCCGGGAAGTTTAACAACCTGTCGTACCTCTCCATTTGAAACTACCTTTTTACGGATAGCAATATAATATTTTTGAGTTGTTGACTCAAGATCACCAATATAGGCAGCTATCTCCTCTACTCGTGCACCACTTTCATACATTCTGGTTGCAAATGTTTTTCTGAAAATATGCAATCCACCTTTAACTCCCTGTAATTCTGCATTTTTCATAATAACTTTCATGCGGTGTTCTAAATTAGAAGCTGTATTAATCTTTCCCGTTTTTGTGGTCACTATAAATTCATCTGGCAGACTGCTGTCCCGACTGTATTTTATTTTCTGTAAGATATATTTTGCTTCTTTATTCAGTTCTATCGTTCTTGCCTTTTGATTCTTAGTGCTACCTTCCAGAGATACATAGTTGTTTTCTTCATCAGATTCTTTATTTCGATTTTTTACCATGGATATACTTTTCTCAATTACCAGATAAGCTCCTTACAACTAAAAATCCCCATTTTTTCCATAGTTTCACTTGTGACAAAAATATTTGCTGAATTTTTATGTGATCCAATATCAGCTCCTGCAAGATATCCTTGAAACTTTCTTTCAGAAGCGTGTATATATCTGCAACGCTATTACTGTTGTTTTCTGAGATGATCTGTCGAATTTGTTCCTTTGCAACTGCCATAAAAAATACAAACTATTTTACACTACCTATCTTTTAGTAACTGTTCAGCATCCTTGCAAGATAATAGACTGCTGAATGGTTACTTAAGATCTATATATGTTGGTTCACCAGCACCACCAATAATTTTATCAGCAATATCTAAATCTTCATCTATTTGGATTCGAAACTTCTCCCCAACCGGTTCCCATCCATAATTATTTTCTTTTGAATATATCTCGTCAGAATCAGTTTTTTCCTGTACATAATATTCATCATCCAGTTGTTCTGCTGATTGTAAATCCCACCGGATTTTTCTCTGATACAATTGTAAATCGAGATATTGACAGTTTTTGTCTGGCAGCGACATCTGGAAGTTATCCTCATCAACTACATCGCCTTCTTCATAGTCACCAAAAACACTGGTTTCGAACCTCAATTCATTTTCCGGTCCAAATCCTGCACCTTCAAAACTCACTGGATTGCCAAAACTATCTGTGCCTTTCAGTTTCAATTCATATTCATTAAGCCATTTATCATCCGGAGTCACCCCAAGTGCCGTAATCCTAGAATGTAAATCGTTCATCGCAAGTTCCTTTAAAATCAGATTACCTCCATCTCCACCTGAAATTTCCATATTCATTTTCTTTCGTATCGTCTGCTCTTTTAATTGCTCTGCTGTAATAGTAAAGTCATAAACAAACTCCGTAATATTCTCAGAACGATTTTTCTCAGAAATTGGCGCGCTACTTCCCACATCCAAAACAAGATGTATCTCTGTTTCTCCAGCTGGCAGTTCCACACCATCATACTCCTGCATCAGAACCATTTCTGTATCCATCTCATATTTTGTATAAGAGTCCAAATCCATTAGCCCTGTCGTGCTGCTAAAACTCTGATATCGCTTACCATTAATCAATGTTTTTTCATCATTAATCCATAAATATAGAGATTCTTTCTTTTTTTCTTCATAGTCAGGTTTTACTGATACAATCAAACTATAATTATCCAAAATTACTTCGTTGATTGTTAATGATATCCCACTCTTTGTCTGTACCTGATTTATCACTTCTGTATAGGCAGACAAATCTTTGGAAAATCCCATCAGCTCTCCTATTTTTGTAGTAAATTCTTTAACTGCCGCCTGAACATGCGAATTACCAGCCACTGTGATAAAAGCCAAAAGGATTGCTGCTACCTGACCGATTTTTCGCCTGTACAGCCTGAAAATATCGCCTCTCTTTATTGTCCATGGTTTTCCTGCTTCTGCTATCAGTTCTTCATCAACCTTTCCAAACTCTTGTGAAAAGTCTAAGTATTTTTTCATATCAACACCTCACGTTTCAAAATACGATATAGTTTTTTTCGATTACGGCATAAATTTGTTTTAATACACCCTTGGGATACGCCATGTCTTTTCGCAATATCCTTTATGGAATCCAGATACCAATAACGCCTGATAAAAATATCCCTGTCTGAATCTGACAGTTTTCTCAGAAAATTTTCTATGATTTTTATCAGTTCTTTTTCCGCGATTTTTTCATCCACTACATAAGAAAAGCTTAATTCATCCATTTCACCACAAACGTCAGCAACATGCCCATCCATGCGCTTCGCAGCCTGCTTTTTACGAAAACAATCAATTGCAAATCCTCGTGCAATTTTTCCAACATATGCAGATAATACAGACGGCCTCCTGGGTGGTATATATTCCCACGCAGCAAGCCACGTATCATTTAAACATTCTTCCACATCCTCATGATTATTTAAAAGATTCCATACAATTTTATAACAATAACCCGAATACTTATTGCTTAACTCCTGAATTGCCGTTTCATCTCTGTTAAAAAACAACTCGATAATTTTTATATCCTCCACCGCATTTCTCCTTTTATTGTTTCAATAAGATATGATTATTCCTGCAGGATATCATCTTCTTATTATATAAGTCGAAAAAATTATACATAGGTTACAAAATTTTTCAATAAAAAAGGAAAAAGACCCACACTCCTTCAAGTCACACAAAAAAAAGACACCTCATACCGAGATGTCTCATTTAGCAGGGCTACAAGGATTCGAACCTTGAACTGACGGAGTCAGAGTCCGTTGCCTTACCGTTTGGCGATAGCCCTTTATGTTTTGTTTTCGCTACTTCGTTCGCGACAATTGGTATTATATAATAGTCTTCCGGAAAATGCAACCCCTTTTTTGAAATTTTTTTAATTTTTTTTATTTTTCTTCAAAAACATGAAAATACCGCCTATTTCCGGGACTTTTTTTATGTACTCAGAGTGAAATTATGCTATAATCAATAAAAACTTATTGCTGTTTATAATAATGTCTTTCGCAGAACTCTAAAACAGCAGGAAATATTTTTACGAGGAAATTTTAATAATAATTTTGTTCTCATAATGAGATATTATTATTAACCAAAAAGGAGAGCTATATATGAGAGCTAATAATCTTACTCTGCTCACAGACCTTTATGAACTTACTATGATGCAGGGCTATTTTAAGAACCCAACGAACCAGACTGTTATCTTCGATATGTTTTACCGTACCAATCCATGCGGAGGTGCATTTGCCATCACTGCCGGACTGGAACAGATGATTGAATATATTGAGAATCTTAAATTCACAGATGAAGATATCGAATACCTCAGAAGCCTGAATATTTTTGAAGAGGACTTCCTTGAATATTTAAGCAACTTCCGTTTTACAGGTGATATCTATGCAATTCCTGAGGGAACAGTTGTCTTCCCAAGAGAACCGCTTGTCAAAGTTGTAGCACCTATCATGGAAGCTCAGCTTGTAGAGACAGCAATCCTGAATATCATCAATCACCAGAGCCTCATTGCTACCAAAGCAGCCCGCGTTTGCTATGCTGCAAAGGGTGATGCGATCATGGAATTTGGTCTGCGTCGTGCCCAGGGACCGGATGCAGGTATCTTTGGCGCACGTGCCGCAATCATCGGTGGATGTGCCGGTACTTCCTGTGTTCTCACAGGCAAAATGTTCGACGTACCGGTCCTTGGAACTCACGCACACAGCTGGATCATGAGCTTCCCGGATGAATATACCGCATTCAAAACCTATGCCAAACTTTATCCGAATGCCTGCACCTTACTGGTAGATACCTATGATGTCCTGAAATCCGGTGTTCCAAATGCAATTCGTGTATTTGAGGAAATGCGCGAAGAAGGTATTCCGCTTACCAAATACGGTATCCGTATCGACAGTGGTGATCTTGCCTACCTTTCCAAAGAAGCATATAAGATGCTTGCTGCTGCCGGATTTGATGATGCAGTTATTTCCGCTTCCAGCGATCTGGACGAATATCTCATTGAGAGCCTGAAGGCTCAGGATGCCAAGATTAATTCCTGGGGTGTCGGAACACGGCTGATCACCGCCAACGATAATCCTGCATTCGGCGGTGTATACAAACTTGCTGCTGTCAAAGATGCAGACAGTACCGAATTTACACCTAAGATCAAGCTTTCCGAAAACACAGAGAAAGTAACCAACCCTGGAAATAAAACCGTATATCGTCTCTATAATAAGAAAACCGGAAAAATCAGGGCAGATCTTATCTGCCTTGCTGATGAAAAGCTTGATGCAGACCAGAACATGGTTCTCTTTGATCCAATCGATACCTGGAAAAAGACAAAAGTTCTCGGCGGAACCTATGAAGTACGCGAACTTCTCGTTCCTGTCATCAGAGAAGGTAAACGGGTCTATGAATCTCCATCTGTTATGGAACTTCGCGAATACTGCCAGAAAGAGCAGAATACTCTCTGGGATGAATCCAGACGTTTCGTAAATCCTCAGAAAGTATATGTAGACCTTTCTCAGAAACTCTGGGATCTGAAAAAAGATCTTCTGGAAGAAATGAGTGAGAAAGCTCTCGACTGAGCATAAACTCAGATTAAGAGTAACAAAACAGACAAGTCCCCGGCTCCAACCGCAAAAATCAACAGGCAGTTGAAGCCGGGGACTTACTTGATTCAGTTAAAACATATGCTGACATCACAAATTTCGCTTTTAGTCCCAACTCTCATATTCGGTCCAAAAAGCCCTACACCGGATGTAACGATATTATGCATATTTCCTTTTTTCAGATAACCACAGGGATTTTCCCAGAAGAATCTGATCACAATATTTCCCGGAAATACCTGTCCGTCATGGGTATGTCCGCAGAGATCTACGTCCACACCTGTATCCGCCAGTTCCTGAAGTTCTCTCGGCTCATGATCGATAACCAACACTGGCAGTGACACATCCATACCCTCTGTGATTTCCTGCGGAGTCTTTCGTTTATCAATCCCCCGTCCCGGACGCTCATAATCTGGTCTGCCATACAGATAAAAGGAATCATCAATAAGCACATACTCATCTCTCAGAAGCGTAATCCCCGCTTTCTCCAGAAACTCATCCATCTCCGGGGTACTCTCTTTCTTTTCCTTACTGCCAAAGGTAAATCCCGCCAGAATCTTTTCCTGAATATCGTGGTTTCCGTAACATGCATACACACCATACTTTGAGCGGATCCCTCTCAATATCTCCGCCAGTTTTTCCGGATCATCCAGTGCCTCATATTCATTGTCAAAAATATCTCCTGCCACTACCACCAGATCCGGTTTCTGCTCATTGATCTTCTCTGTCATCTGCTCCATCTGCTTGCATCCAATATTATATCCCAGATGAAGATCTGCGACCAGAACCACCTTTAACTCCTTCATATTTCCTGCCTTTTTATCAACAGAAATATTGTACTTCGTTGTATGTATATTTCCAGCACTGAGCACTCCGTAAATACTGACTGTTGAAATGATCACCGCACAGACAGCTCCCACAACAGCAGTTCCCATATTACTGAAAAGCAATTCTCTCCCCGGAAAGGCAAAATTTCTAAGAGGATATTTCAGTAACAGTCTCAATCCATCCGCGATTCCCAGAGTCATAAGTGTATACATCAAAACACCGAGCCAGTAATTACTCAGAAGCTTCATAAATCTCCTGAATCCTGATGCAGGTGCCATAAATGCGATCAGTATACTAAACACTACAAATAAATATACAAGTCCAATCCCCCTGCACACCCACACATTCCGAAAAACCGTATGCAACACCTGAAACCAGTGCAGGCTGCGAAGCAGGATATATACACACACCAACAGATAAAACGGTGCCAGATATATTGCAGCCATATAATATGTCTCCTTTCCAACTCTCATTGCCATAACAATTTTATTACTATAACAATTCCAGAAAATCATAATTGCTTCTTATTATACAAAAAAGAATCCTCAGCCGCCACTATAAGCTGCTGAAGATTCTATTAATTTTACTGTTCCATCTGTCTTCCCAGAAATCCGCTTGCTGTTCTGATGAGCATCTTCTCTGATTCACCCATCACATCTCTTTCATTCTTTCCCAGTAAAAGCACAGATCCTACTGTATCTCCTGCACTGATAATAGGCTGCATGATCTGGGAATACAAAGGTTCTCTCTGTTCCTGAGTCACAGGTATCCTGCTTCTGTCATTTCCGTTGGCAAACACAGAGCTTCTCTCCGTAATTGCATCTTCCAGAGCTTTGCTGATAGGTTTTCCCACATATTCCCTGCTTCCCTGTCCCGCAGCAGCCACCACCTGATCGTGATCTGTGATACACGCTACCATCCCGCTTGACTGCGCCAGCGCCTCTGCATATTCCTTTGCAAAAACATTCAGTTCTCCGATAGGGGAATACTTTTTCAGAATAATCTCCCCCTCCCGGTCAGTAAAAATCTCCAGTGGTGTCCCCTCTTTTATCCGCAGCGTTTTTCTGATCTCCTTAGGAATGACCACACGCCCCAGATCATCTATGCGCCGAACAATTCCTGTCGCTTTCATGCACTTTTCTTCCTCCTGTTTTTCCTTTTATCGAAGTTTACTGTCTTTGTACCCTTCAGTTTCCATATCATGTGTTGTATGGTTATTATGTGGAAAAACAGGGAGAATATACATTTCTGTATTTACAAAAAATGCCATTTAACTGCAATCAAGCGGTTATTTCCCGGAAAGTAATTCCATCAGTTCCTCTTTTGTGAAGCTGCCTCCGTTAAGCCCTTCGCCCTCCAGGATCTGATCTGCCAGTTCACGTTTCTTTTCCTGCAGTTTCAAAATATTTTCTTCAATCGTATCCTTCACGATCAGCTTGTATACATTCACTACATTCTTCTGACCAATTCTGTGCGCCCTGTCCGTTGCCTGATTCTGCACTGCCAGATTCCACCATGGGTCAAAATGGATTACAATATCTGCTGCCGTCAGATTCAGACCGGTTCCTCCTGCCTTCAGAGAAATACAGAATACCTGTGTGTCATCTGTGTTAAAGTTCTCTACCATCTGTGCACGCTTCTCCTTACTTGTAGAACCAGTCAGCATATAGTAACTGATCTTCTCCTCTTCAAGGCGCTTCGCAAGATGGTCAAGCATTGTCGTAAACTGCGAAAACAACAGAATCTTATGTCCGCTCTCCACTGCATTACTGATCATATTCAGGCACATATCCACTTTTGCAGAATCCGCTTTATAATCTGCAAAAATAAGAGACGGATCACAACAGATCTGGCGCAATTTTGTCAGCTCTGCCAGAATTGTAATCTTTGAGGTCTTAAATTCTTCTTCGGACTGCTTATCCAGCATCAGCATCATCCGTTTCACATGTGCATCATAAAGCTTCTGCTGCTCTCCTGTTAGCTGTACAAACATATTCTCTTCCAGCTTATCCGGCAGATCTGTAAGCACTTCCTTCTTCAATCTTCGGAGTACAAACGGCCGGATCATTTTCTGCAGACGTTTCATTGCATCTTCATCTGAATTCTGAACTGCCGGAATTTCAACTTCTTCCCTGAACTTCTTATAACTGTAAAGGAAACCGGGCATCAGATAATCAAATATACTCCACAATTCACTCAGGCGGTTTTCCACCGGAGTTCCTGTAAGAGCCAGCCTGAAGTCTGCCTGAACCTCTTTTACTGCTTTCGCAGCCTGAGTGTTTGCATTCTTGATATACTGAGCTTCATCAATAATCTCACATCTGAACTTATATCCTTCATATTCGCTGATATCCCTTTTCAGCAAATCATAGGAAGTCAGAAGAATATCCTCAGAATCTGCTTCTGCCAGGATCTGTCTTCTCTCTGCTGCAGTCCCGGTCACCATCTTTGCTGTAAGCTCCGGTGCAAAACGTTGAATTTCACTGCTCCAGTTATATACCAATGATGCAGGAGCTATAATTAATGTATTTCTTTGCAGCTTTCCAGTTTGTCCATCTGCCTTCTTTCCATCAGCTTTCTGCGCCTCTGCTGCCTTGCACGCCTGTTCCACTATCTCAATTTCACTCTGCATATTTAACATTGCAGTTTCTTTTACTGCTATATTTTCAACAACAGTATTCCTTCTTTCCAGAAATTCTGACAGTAGAAATGCAATCACCTGCAACGTTTTTCCAAGTCCCATATCATCTGCAAGTATTCCGCCGAATCCATTATAATTCAATGTCTTAATCCACAGAAATCCCCGTTTCTGATACTCCCGCAGAACTTTATCCAGGCTCTCCGGCACCTCAAAATCATTATCCTCAATGGTCTTCATATTTCTTACCAGCGACTTAAAAGATTTATCCTTTACTGCCGAAACAACCGGATTCTCTTTCAACTGTGCATCCAAATACAACGCACGGTACTTCTGTACTTCAATCTTATCCTGCTTCATCTGCTTATCCGTCAGCTGAAGCCCTGCCCTGAGTTCTTCCACTGTATCCAGACCCGAGTCTGCTGCATTTACAAAAGCTCCGTTTTTCAGACGATAGAACTTTTTCTTCTTATTATATCTGGAAAGAATGTCAATCAGTTCTTCCTTTGAAATATCTCCTGCTGTCATACTCAGCTCCAGCAGATTTCCACTCAGGGAAACACCTACTGTAACCTTTGGCGAATTCCGGACTTCAATCCGTCTCAGCGCATCAGAAATAAATACTTCTCCCACTGCCTGCAGTGCCTGAATTCCTTCTGTCAGAAATTCATATTCCATCTCTTCATCATCCGCAATTACCGCACACTGTTCAAATGGATTAAAAGCATTCGAATATTTATGGATCACATTTCTGACAACTGTTTCTCTATTCATATCCCTTGCTGCAATATCGTCCGTTGTATATAAAGAAAATTCCCTGTCTCCATACTTAACAGTCGCCTTACATGTAACCATATTTTCCTGCGGTGCATCCAGATAAAATCGAAACTCCGGTTTAACCATTCCATAATTTTCCGGATGAAATTCAACCATTCTGCATTTAAAAAACTTCTGGATCACCGGTAAAAGTTCCTGACAGAATGCCGGTACATCTTTATTTTCTATAAACGCTTTCTCACCGGGGATCAAAGACAAACTGTCCAGAAAATCCTTAACAGGTAAAAGCTCTTCTACATTCTCAATATAAATCTTTTTATCATAAAAGCAAATTTTATACTGTTCCGTATTTGCTGCACACGTAAATTTGCTTACCTTCAGTTCAATTCCCTGCTTTGCACCTGTTATGGTCATTTTTCTCGGAAGATGTTCTCTGGTTATTTCCCAGGTTGTGTTTCTGGTTCCTATAGATTCTCCCTGCAATGTCTTTCCTTCCATCAAAAGCAAAAATTCTGCCAGTTCATTTCCTGACAGCTCCAGATGCCTTACCTTTTCCAGAGTTCCCATATAGTATCCATAATAGGAAGAGGATCTGTGAAATTGCCTGTTGTTGTCTGCCCATTTACAGATAAATTTCGCAAGCGGTCTGGATTCCTCGGCAAAGGATTCTATTGTATGGACAAACTGAAGATTTTTCCCATATTTATAATCATCCTGATTTGCTATATGAACATCAAAGGAAAATGCATCCTTCAGTATGTACATTTTATTAATTCCTATTTTAAATTCTACTGTAAATGTTCTTCCGTCAAAATTAAAATATGGTTCCAGCCTTACTTTTCCATAAGTGCTTCCCTGAATCAGTGGAAGAGACTTCGCAACTGCCTGCTTCTGCAATAATGAAGCCAATTCCGGCGTGGTATGCATCTGCACTCCTTTTCTGATCGTATGGGTCAGACCACCTTTTACAATTTTTTCTACAGATTGTCCGTAATCATAACTATCCATATCATTTTCATAATCATTATATTGCAGAAGAACCGCTACACAATGTTTACAAAGTCCACCATATTCTGCATATGCCCGACATTCACAATAGCAGGTATCAACTTCATCATTCTCTGTATCGATTGATACATCTACTTCATAGATATTTCTTCCACTGCCTTTTACAGATGCAACAATTTCATCAGACGCACCCATATTTTTTACATCCATATCCAAAACTTTTCCTGTTGCATAAAGTTCTGCACCTTTACTGTATGATGAAGAATTTGCCATATATCTGATCTGAGTTTTTGAAATCATATTTCTATACCTTTCCTGATACAATTAAAAACTTTTTGTATCATTTTCCCGGTTAAACCTGAGTAAAAAAGAATCCCTTCACCAGGCAGTCTCAATCTCTGCTTAAAGTGAAGGGATTTCCTCATCCATCGTTATTTATTTTACACGATAACCTTCGCAACTACAAGACCATAAACTTTAAGTTTATCACTGCCATTGCCATAAATCCAGCTGATCTCGCCTTCCGGTACGGGAATGCTTACAGCTTCTGTTCCGAAATTCTGATAAATATAATATTTCTCATTTTCATTCTCTCTCACTGTGATCTCCAGTGCATCCGGGATTTCTTCTTTGATTCCGCAGGAAACGCCGCTGTCTTTGAGCACTTTTTCAAGGAAGTCTCCATAGAATTCTTTATCAGCATCTGCTGCCACATACCATGCCTTACCTTTGCCATATTCATTCACTGTCAGGCAGGAATAGCCTTCATAGAAATCACTTCCGTAGGTCATTAAAGTACGTGCTCCGCGAAGCTCCACAAGGTCGCACAGATATTTACATGTATAAGTCTTATCCAGTCCAAGTTCATTGCCAGCCACAGGAACAAAAGAATTTTCTTCCCAGTCATAAAGGCCGTCAATTTCTGTGCTTCTGATTCCCAGTACATCCATCAGTCCATGTGGTGTTCCTTCCAGATAACACCTGTCTGTATCATCTGCAATTCCGGACCAGTAACTTGTGATCAATGTACCGCCGTTTTCCACGAACGCACGAACCTTTTTGGCAAAACCTTCCTTGAACATATAAACCATTGGAAGAGCCAGTACTTTATATTTATCCAGTTCACAGGTCATATCGATCACATCCACATTCACGCCTTGCTTACGGAAACCTCTGTAGAATTTCAGCATTGCTTCCAGATAATGAAGCCCTTTATTTCTGGGTCCCTGGCTGTCCTCCATTGCCCACTGGCTGTCCCAGTCATAAAGCATGGCAACCGAGCTGTTCACAGTTGTTCCTGCCAGTTCTTTTAACTCTTTCAGAACTTCTCCAACCCTGGAAACTTCTTTAAACACTCTTGTATCATTTCCACCGTAATGATCGATCACTGCTCCGTGGAACTTCTCAGAAGCACCTCTGCTCTGGCGAATCTGGAAATAGAGAGCACCTTCTCCGCCATGTGCAATTGCCTGCATGGACTGTGCAAAAAGCATTCCCGGTTTCTTTAATTTGCTCACACTCTGCCAGTTTGTAGAAGTCGGGCAGGATTCCATCTGGAAGAACGGCTTTCCTTTCAGAGAACGCATCAGATCATGGCACATACCATTGTCATAAGCTGTATCGATCACTGCTTCTTTATGCCATGTCGGATAAGTATCCCAGGAAACCACATCAATCTCTTTTGCAATCTTAAAATAATCTAAACCGCCAAAATAATGCATCAGATTAGCAGTAGTCGGAAGTGTGCTTCCTCCCTCTCTCAATGCTGCAATCTCATGATGAATGAAATTCGCTGTCTGATGAGTAACAAATCGTTTCCAGTCCAGATTCAGTGCATGAAGCTGTGTCTCACCAATCTTAGACGGACTCTCGATCTGGTCAAAGCTGTTATAAGTATGACTCCAGAAAGTGGTGCACCACTTATCATTCAGATTTTCAATAGTCTGATATTTCTCTTTCAGCCAGTTACGAAATGCTTCCTGGCACAGCGGACAATGACATTCTCCGCCATACTCATTGGAAATATGCCACAGGATCACACCCGGATGTGTGGCAACCTCCTGTGCCAGCTTTTTGTTAATAATATGTACCTTCTCTCTGTAAACAGGAGAAGTATAACAATGATTATGTCTGAATCCAAATAAGGCTCTGTGGCGTGTTTCATCTACACGAAGTACCTCCGGATACTTGTCTGCCATCCATTTGGGTCTTGCACCTGACGGTGTAGCCAGAATTGTAGAAATTCCTCTTTTATAAAGCTTATCAATGATTTCCTGCAGCCATTCAAAATGAAATACACCTTCTTCCGGTTCCAGTGTAGACCAGGAAAAAATCCCAAGGCTTACTACATTACAGCCAGACTCCTCCAGCATATCAATATCTTTTGCCAGAATATCCGGCCTCTTTAACCACTGTTCCGGGTTGTAATCACCGCCATGGAGCAGTTTATCTGTTCTAAAGTCCATACTTGTTCTGCCACTCCAAATGTGTTTAAATATACCCAAACACATCGAGAAATTGAAGTCCTTACGAATACTTCTTACTGCTTCATTGTGTATGTTTTGACGATTGCAGGCAATACGCTACTCACAGGTTTTTGTACACTCCACAGTCGTTAATTCCCGAAATAGCCTTCGGTACATACTTACATTTGCTTTTAATCATGCAATCCTGTAAGTTTTAGCATCTTTTAAATTAAGTGCCGCATTGAGATCCCTGTCTGCAACATAGCCACATTCACATCTGTAAATTCTATCTGAAAGCTTTAAGTTTTTCCTGACAGAACCACAATGGTGACAGGTCTTTGAAGACGGATAAAATCTATCTGCTACCCTTAATTCAATGCCGTTTTCATCACACTTGGCTTTAAGCCTTGTTCTAAATTCATAAAACTTCTGAGATGCAACAGCTTTTGAAAGACACCTGTTTTTCATCATTCCTTTTACATTTAAATCTTCAATCGTTATGTAAGACGGTTTGGTTTTCACTATCTCAGCGATTGTCTTGTTAATGTAATCCGTACGGATATTATCCATTTTATGATGAAGTTTTTGTACCTTAAGCCTTTGTTTCTGTATATTTGCTCTTTGAGTGGACTCTCCTTTCTTTAAATTTTCATACTTTCGGGAAAGACTTCTCTGTTCCCGGATCAGTTGTTTTTCAAGTTTCTTTAATCCTGCCGATTTGTTGATGTTCCTGTATGTCTTTCCATTTGAGACAATGGCAAGATCTTTTAGTCCAAGGTCTATACCGATTCCCTCGTTTGAGTTATTGTCGATATTGACATCAGGGATCTCTACAAGAACAGAAACATAAAATCTGCCAGCCTTAACAGACACTGTACCACTTCTGATCATATATCCATCCTTTGTTGTTGGGATATATCCTTTTTCTTTGATACGGACCCAGCCCAGAGTTGGGATCTTAAGTCTGTGCCTTTCGCATTGACAATCCTTTGGGTTATTTCTGACGAAATACATTTTCACATCAGATTTACCTTTCTTTTTAAATTTAGGAAAATCACTCTGATGTTTAAAAAATCTTGTAAAAGCAGTACATCCATCTTCGATAGACTTTTTTACGGCTTTTGAATACACTTCCCTGATCCATGTTTTGTCAGGATTATCTGGAATGTATTCGTTGTTAAGCCATAGACTAAAGCTCTTACCAGTCATAAACTTTTCACCATTATCATGCAGGGCTTTGTTGTGACCAAGGTAGAAGTTATAGACATATCGGCAAGTGCCTATCGTCCTGCGGATCCTGGCTTTCTGTTCTTCAGTTGGATTGATTTCCGTCTTGAAGCTCTTTAGCAATCTCTTCATCCCTTTCTATTTGTTTTTTATACTTACGAAATCCGTACAATCTGCAGGAAAAAACATGAAGTATAGATACAATATCCTGTACAAGTTCTTCTTGCGGTGATAGTTCTTCATTGTTCACTATCACCATAGTTGTGTTGAACTTCATACAGAATTTTTCAAACCAGTCATATCCAAATCTGATAAATCTGTCTTTATGTGTAACTATGATGGTTTTAATTTTTTGTTCCATTACTTCATCTAACAGCTGATTCCACTTTTTGCGGTTATAGTTTAAACCACTGCCATACTCTTCAATACATTGGTCTACAATCATTCCTCTTGCATTACAGAATTGACGTGAAAACGATACCTGATTCTGTAAATCATCCTTTTGATTTCTTATAGAAACTCTTGCATAAATAACAACCTGTCGAGTGTCATTCTCTGTATCTATGCCTTTAAATTGAAGATATTGGTTGTAAGTATAATAACGCCTGTCAGTTGGAGTTCGATTTGCTTTTAGCGTTCCTTCCCTGTCCCAACGCTGTAATGTTTTCACAGAGACACCTAATAATTCAGCAAAATCTTTTGGTTTATAATTAGTGATATTCGATGTGTTCATAGCAATACCTCCATGAGCATATTTCAACACATTTAATCACTAATATCAATATTATTAATCATTTAAAAACATTTCTCTTAATTCTCTATTCTCAGTCGTTTTCTTTTTCACTATCATATTTAATACTCTATCCAATTTCAAAACACACTATTCTCGCTGCTTATTACTTTTCTCAGTCAAAGCAGACGGGATTTGATTTCATTCTTCTTACAGGATATAGTTTGCAATTACTCCAAGCACCAGCAAATGCAAAGGATAAAAAGCATAATAGACATATTTATTGATGTAATCCTTTCTCTCTCCAGTGCAGCACCAGATTCCATAGAACGCAATCGGTCCGGTCACATACATCAGACTGATAATACATCCCAGCACTGTTTTCAGCACATTTCTTGTCTCAAACACATAGAACACAAACACAAGCAGAACAATACAAAGTCCATACTCTGCCCGGAAAATGCTCACCCAGACAATAGCTGCGATCAGGATCAGTACCTTTAACATACCACCTGTAAATCCGGAAGTTTCTTTAAACAGATCTAAGCATTTCAGCATAATCAGGCAGATACACATCGTGATCATTGCGTTCTGACTGGAAAAGTCCCATACTTTTCCGCAGATTGCCAGATCATATGGAATCTCACTGACCAGTGCAGTAACAGCCATCATGATCAGATACTTCTTATAATCCGATGTATTACGAAATCCCTCTACCAGCAGAAACGCAAATACGGGAATCGCCATCCCGCCTATAAGCTGCATAATGGATCCGACTCCCGCAAGTGTCATCAAACGGGAATCCTGAGACATCGCCTGGTTCAGACTCTCCTGAGTATACTGGTCTAAATGGATCAGGCCTTTTTCAATAATGGCAATTCCAACTGTCTGGATCAGCATAGTGATACATGCAAACATCTTCAGCCCATCAGCTGTGATATCCGGAGTTTTCCAAACGATTCCTCTTCTTCCCGTTGTCATATTCATAATATCAACCTTTTACAGCACCGCCTGTAATTCCTTCCACATAGAATTTCTGCATGATCATAAACAGAATAGAAATCGGTATGGATACCAGTACACCACCTGCGCAGAACTGAGTAAAATAAGAATTGATAAGGCTCTTATCCAGCATCTTGTACAGACCAATGGCAACTGTATATTTGGAAGAAATACCGGCATTCAGGATCATCTTTGCATATACGAAATCCATCCATGGCACCAGGAAACTGCTGATAACTGTATAAACAACAATCGGGCGGCTCATGGGCAGAACCATCTGGAAGAAGATTCTTGCCTCACTGCATCCATCAATTCTGGCAGCCTCGCAGAGTGCTCTCGGAACTGTATCAAAGAATCCTTTCGCAATCAAATAACCAAGACCTGAAGAAGCAGAGTAAACCATGATCAGACCGGCATAGCTGTTTGTCAGATTAAAAGATTTCAGTGTGAAGTAAACTGCAATCATTGCCAGCATACCAGGAAACAGATTCAGGATAACTGCCATGTTCATCAGCGGTTTTCTCATCTTGAATCTCATAACAGATGTTGCATATGCAACCATCAGTACGAACATAGTGGAAATCACACATGTAAAGCATGCAATGATAAATGTATTCAGAAACCACTGCGGAAACTGAGATACAGAATCTGAATGAAACAGCTTCATGTAATTGCTGATGCTCCATTCCTTCGGAAAAAATGTACTGGTATTCATTCCTGAATATGCACTGAAGGAAGTACATAACAGCCAGATGATCGGGATCAGCCAGATAAATGCCAGCACTGCGATCAATAAATTATGTAATACTATAGAAGAAGTACGACTGTCTTTCATCTTTTTCATTATTGATATGTTCCCTCCTTATCTCCCTTGATCATCCTGTTAAATGCAACCAGGGTGAATACTGCACAGATAATAAACACGATAATACCGATTGCTGATGCCATCTTATAGTTGTAGTAATCCTGAGTCAGACGGAACAGCCAGGTAACCAGAAGGTCAACCTCTTTTGCCTGTGAGCTTGCCATTGCCTGATTAGTTGTTGTATAAACATCCTGTGTGAGCAGATAAATAACATTAAAGTTATTAATATTTTTTACAAAGTCTGTGATCAGAGCAGGTCCTGTTACAAAGAGCAGATATGGCATTGTAATCTTTCTGAATATCTGGAAGTTTGTTGCACCGTCTACTCTTGCACTCTCAAGCTGGTCAGAAGGAAGGTTCATCAGAACACCTGTTGCAATCAGCATCTGATACGGAACACCAATCCAGATATTAATGAGAATGATCATTACATGTGCCCAGCCCGGAGCAGAAAGAAACGGAATATAGCTTGTGGACACAAGTCCTATGCTTCTTAAGAATCCGGTCAGTCCAATGCTGTGACAGATTGTGTTGACGATACCACCATTGGAGAAGAAATTACGCACCAGCAGAAGTGATACAAACTGCGGGACTGCAATCGTTACGATAAATAAAGTACGCCACATCTTCGACAGTCTTGTCTTCTTGCTGTTAAGAAGCAGTGAAAGCAGGATACCTCCGATATAAGTTGTAAATGTTGCGAAGAAAGCCCATACAAGTGTCCATCCCAGAACCCGCACAAATGCATATCCGAACGTAGATGTAAGACCGCCGCCGCCAAACAAACTGATAAAGTTACTGAAACCTACCCATGAGAACAACTCAGTAGGAGGCATATGCTGCTGATCATAATTTGTAAATGCTACAAAGATCAGAAGTAAGATTGGGATTAATGTGAAAATCACAACTCCAAGTACCGGAAGTGTCAGTAATGTAATATGAAACTTCTCTTCTGTCAGTGATCTGAGATCTTCTTTAAAAGTATTGATATGCTTTCCCGCTTCTTCCATTTTCTGAAGTGTATAAGCATTGATCACGTTCTTAAACCACACAACAGCTGCCGCAAACCATACAACAAAGCTGAACAATGAAAACAACAGGATCGTAAAGGAATTATCATAATCATTAAATTCACTTTTCATTGTTTTCATGTTAAAGACTTTTTCCATCTTTACAGTACCAAGGGTACTGAATTTTGGTACATACTGCATTGCAAATTTCACTGAAAAAACGATCACTGCGATCTCCAGCAATGTCATCAGTACTGCTTTCACATACTGTTTACGCTTTGCATAGCCTGCGCCCATCCAGATCAGGGACAGCTTTACAAAGGCATCACCTTTCACTACAGCAGTACCAAAGTCAGCAAAAAATCCACCGATGGATTTAAAGAATCCACTCACTGCCGCTGCAGCAGAATTATTGTCCTGTGCTGCCATATCTCTCCTCCTCGTCATTTCATTTTTGTTACTATCTTTTCTCAGACAGCATCTGCCGTTTCCTTAAAACAGCTCACATGCCGTTATGCATATGGGCCATTTTTTAAAATCTGTTATATAATTTTTTTATTTTACAATTATTCTACAGAAGCAGCAGCACCCTCTACCAGATTATCAAGTGCTTCCTGGATTGCATTATCATCATCCGCAGATAATGTTCCCTGTGCAATCAGTTCTCCGAATGTCTTTGCAGGATCCCAATATTTTCCGCCAACCTTCTGAGCCTGTGCATATTCAGACTGAGCTGCAAGTGCTGCAAGTGCTACATTTTCCTGAACAGAATCAGATGCTGCTACATTCTTGTTTGAAGGACCGCTTTCTCTCTGATCAAAGAACATCTGCTGGGATTCTTCATTTGTAAGGTACTCAGCAAGAAGAACTGCCCATCCGGAATTCTCAGAATAGCCGTTTACACCAACATATTTGTAACCGGCAACAGATCCCTGCTGAACCTGTTTGTCACCAACTGTGAATGTAGGAAGCTTTGTTGCTGCATATCCGTCACCAAATATCTCCTTTGCTGTGATTGCATCCCATGTACCGGAAACGCATGCTGCCAGATTACCGGATGCAAGCTGATTAGACATATCACCATCAGCAACTGCCATAAATGCCGGATTAGATGTAATATCAAGCATTCCTTTTACTACATCAACACCTGTATATCCATCAGCACTTGTTCCGTTCCAGTCCATAGTTGTTGTTCCGTCATCATTAAGTCCTGTTGTAAATCCTGCTCCATAGAAGAAAGAAGCATTGTACCATCCGGAAGCAAGTGTCATACCAACTTTCTTTCCGGCCTTATCAGCTGCTTCAAGAAGGCTGTCCCAGCTTGCTGCATCTTCCTCGGAAATTACAGATGAATCATAGTAAAGAAAATATCCGTTGTCAGCTGCTCTTGGAAATGCATACAGACTGCCATCAATTGTTGCTGCATCAATAGCGCCTTCAACGTTTGCAGCTTTTACATCATCAAGTGTTGTATCTGCAAGCTGAAGTGCTTCTGCATAATCATCAAGTTTCAGAAGTGCTCCTGCTTTTACAAGATCCGGAAGCTGATCATCTGCGAATGCATATACATCTGCACCAGCCTCTACGTCTGTCAGAATAGTATCTTTTGCAGTAGACTCAGATTCTACGCCAATCTGAATATCAAATTTCTGATCTGCATACTTCTCCTGGAATTTATCTGTCAGTTCTTTTAATAAATTCTGGTCTTCTTCAGCTCCCCATACAGTCAGTTTAATTGTCTCATCCTCTGCTGCACTTACACATACTGTGCAGGAAAGTGCCATAGCTGCTGCCAGTAACGGTGCAATCACCTTTTTTACATTTTTTCTCATTTTCTCTTCCTCCTGTTTTTGATGGTTATGCCTAAACAGCCCGCATCCGATTTGCGTAATAAACGCCCTCAGTTTTGTTTGCGCAACCGTTTGTTCATATTTTTAGTATATTCCTTTATATTTATAAAGTCAATTAGCCATTATTATCTAATTTCAAAACTCTTTTTTTGTCATATTGCACAATTCAGTTTGATTTTTTCGTTTTTTCATACAATGATATACTTGATTTGTGCAACCGTTTTCATTTTGATAAAATCAGATTGTCCAGAGAATTTCAACCGATTTTTTTATACACAAAAAGTTCTCTGCTTATTGATCCTTACAATAAATACAGAGAACTTTCTAATCCTGCCATTCATTTTCAATTTCTATAATCTGATCGGATTTTACATCCATATACTACTGTGTCGACTCCCGCAACACTACCTGGTAGTTCAGAGGCACTGTATCCTCCAGTGGCTTCTCTCCCAGGATGTTCAGTAATTTCGCACATGCCATCTTTCCCAGTCTTACCGTATCAAAGCGTATACTGGTAATCGGTGGATTATTATATTCCAGATTCTTACTGTCATACATACTGGCTATTTTTATTTCTGCAGGAACCGATATTTTCTTTTCCCTCAGACTGCTCAGACACATGCTGCAGATCACATCATCCATACAGACAATACCATCCGCGCCTTCTTCAAGCAGTCTCTTCACAGCATCAGATACTGCTGCCTGATTATCCGTATCCATGAAGATTAGATTTTCGTTAACAGAAACTCCCATTTCCTCATGTGCTTCCAGAAAACCCTGATATCTGCTTCCGGTAACATTATAGGACTGATTTCCACCCAGAAGTGCCAGATTCCGAAAACCTTTCATCAACATAATACTTGTCAGTTCTTTTCCGGCTTCCTGGTTCTTGTTATCTACAAACGGAACTTCCGGATCTGAAGACGGGCCGATCAATATATATGGTTCCTTACAGTTCTTCAGATATTTCTGTACCTTGGAACTTACCACTGCTCTGCTTACAATGATCCCGTCGACTTTTCGATTTGCCTCCAGTCTCTGTATCTGCGATACATCTGCTCCATCAATCATAGAAATAATAATATCATAATCATAGGAGGAAGCCATCTCACAGATTCCATTCATACAGTCTTTAAAAAAAAGGAACTCTGTGGCAACATAATCCTTCGGCATCAGCAGTGCAATATTATAAGTTTTACGCTGTGCCAACCCCTTTGCCACAACATTGGGTCTGTAATCATGTTCTTTTATAAATGCCCGTACTCTGTCTCTTGTAGCCTGACTGATTCTTCCCTTTCCTGAAATAGCACGTGATACCGTAGTCTTACTTACCCCAAGCTCCCGGGCGATATCTTCTATTGTATATATCTTCTTTTCTTCTGTTTCCATAAAATACCCCACTTTTTGCGCAACCACTTGATTATATTCTATAAAATAACAAAATACTCAAGCACTTACAAGTAACTTTTAAAGAAGATATACCGGCAGTTCCTCATTAATATGAACAGAACCTTTTGCTGTTTTTTTCTTTTCTTCTGTAACAGATATTGTTTCCGGTTTCTCTGCCTCTTTTGTGGATACAACGGGCTTCTTTACGGTTTTCCCGGCACCTGCATTTGCTGCACGCCGAATACTCTCCCTGCCTACTGACATAATTCCATGACCTCCTCTGCCAATCTCGTATATTCCCTGGCACTTCTGCTTGATTTTTTATATTCCACAACCGGAATACTGTTATCCTGTGACCATTCTACAGAGCTGTCCACTCTGATGATCTGCTCAAATACATGAATATCCTCAAGTTCATGCAGTGTTTCCATTGTCTGTTTATAATAACTCTTTCTTGTATCTACCTTTGTCACTGCAATTCCGGCAACTTCCAGTTCCGGAGTAATCTGCTTTACTTCATTAAGAAATTCAAACATATTCGCAAGTCCGAACATTCCCCATGGACTTGCCTCAACAGGAATAATTACCCGGTCTGATGCACAAAGGATATTCATCACCCAACCCCCCAGCGTAGGAGGTGCATCAATCAGAATATAGTCATAATTTCCTGCATCCTTTATCTTCTGAATGCATTTTCGCAGGATAAATTCTCTCTGCCATTTTGTAAAAAGTTCATATTCTATAGAACTCATCAATGTAGATGATGGTATCAGATCCAGATTTTCGTAGGGAGTATGTACCACATAACCGCTGAGCTCTTCCTGTTTTCCGATTGCGCAATACAGATTCTTCTCTCCTTTCGCCTGCTCCAGCACCCAGTGCTCCGGAAAAAAGGCAAGAGAAAGATTTAACTGCATATCTCCATCGATCAGAAGAACCTTTTTCCCTGCCTGAGCCATCGCCGCTCCAAGGTTTGAACAGGTTGTGGTTTTTCCACTTCCACCCTTATTATTTGTAAAACATATCGTTATGGTTTTTCCCATGGAACTGTCTCCTTTACCACTTACTTTACTTGTATTATAGGAGATTTATCATATAGATTCAACTGTTTTCCTCATCTTCGCAACCCTGTAACTCATTTGCATTGCCGGACAAACATTTCTTTGATTTCCAAAATAAGCCCTTGATTTTTTGTTTTTTTGTGTTATAGTATTTATATACTTGATATATAGTTTTTAAAACTATGTTATATTGTTTTCATTGTATTTATCTGAATGAATGGAGGCGTTTTTATGAAATTTAAATTAAAAGATCCCGGAAGTGCGATCACTCATGGTATTGCCCTTCTTCTCGCTGCAGTCGGAGCAGTTCCTCTTATTATCAAGGCAGCGCGTTCTTATGATGTGCTCCATATTGTTGCTTTAAGTATTTTTATCCTTACCATGGTTCTGCTCTATGCAGCCAGTACCATTTACCATTCTGTAGATTCTACAGAGAAGGTCAATCGACGGCTGCGAAAAATGGATCACATGATGATTTTTGTGATGATCGCCGGAAGCTATACTCCTGTATGCCTGATCGTTCTTCATAACCGCATTGGATATATTCTGTGCGCGCTGGTATGGAGTATTGCAGTCCTCGGCATTATCTTAAAGGGCTGTTGGATTACCTGTCCCAAATGGTTGTCCTCTGTACTGTATATCGCCATGGGCTGGCTGTGTGTACTGGCATTTGTTCCAATCTTCCATGCACTCCCACGTGCAGGATTTGACTGGCTTCTTGCAGGCGGAATCATTTATACCATCGGTGGTGTGATCTATGCATTAAAAGTTCCGCTTTTTAATTCCAGACATAAGAATTTTGGTTCCCATGAGATCTTTCACATCTTTGTTATGCTTGGAAGTGCCTGCCATTTCATTGTCATGTACTTTTTTGTTGCTCCACTACCTGTATAACCGTCAATTTGCCAATAAACAAAACAAGGGGTTGCAGCACCGGATTTTTTTCGGTGCTACAACCCCTTAACAATACAATTTTCTCTGCTACAGCATAATCCCTGCAGGAAAGCTTTTATATTACACAGCTACTCTTCTTTCCGGATACAATCCATAGGATCCATATCCCACGCCAAAATATCCATAATAGCTCTTCGCCTCTGCGAACAGCGGATCATATACTCTGCCTCCGATTTCAGCCCAGCAATGACCGCTTCCGTCAGTTGCCGTTGTATCTACGCAGACATAAACATTCTTATATCCAAGAGCCTTTGCAAGATAGGCAAACGAACAGGCATCTGAGAAACAGTCCCCGCCTTTTCCGCTCAGTATCAGATAATCGTTTGCATATAACGCAGGCCATGCAGTCTGATTATAAAATATTCTTCTGGTATCGTAATAATGCTGATACATTACCCATCTGAAACAGGTTTCAAATTTCTCACTTTTTGACATACTCGGTTTTGTAATCTTGCTGACAACATCCTTTGCTCTCTGCAAAGTCTCATACTCATACGCTTTGGTGGAATTCATTTTCTTTCCATTTGGATAATAAATCGTCTTTCCTTTTTTCCAGGCTTCCAGAATTCCCTTTTCTGTACAATAATAAATTGTATTTCCAACTTTAACTGTTTTCGTTCTCAGAACACCCTTGTCACTAAAATAGTAATATTTTCCGCTGATTTTCTTAACGCCACTGTAACGTATTCCATTGGAACCAAAATAATATTTCTTGTTATTGTATTTGATCTATCCGGTTTTCATAAATCCTTTTGGACTGAAATAATAAACTTCACCATGGATTTTACGCATTCCTGTAAGATACTGTCCATCTTTAAAATATTTCTTATTTTTTGTTCCATACTCATACCAGCCATTTTTCACCTCCGGTATGGGTGTTGGTGCAGGTGTCTCGATTGGTGTTACATCCGGAGCCGGTGTTTCAATCGGGATCGGTGTTACAGTAACATCCGGTACTTCTGCTGCCATGGCCGGAACACTGCCCATCACACATACTGCGCATACTGCAAGCCATTTTGTCATCTTTTTCATTTTCTCTTATTCTCCTTATCTGACGGGTTCAGAAGCTCAGCAACTCCAGTTTTTTATTTCTGGTAAATTGTTTAATCTCATATTCACGTCTCATCGCTTCTTCTTTTGTTGAAAATCCTTCATAATATACAAGTGTAACCGGTCTTTTGGTCCTTGTATATTTCGCGCCGTTCTTTCCCTCGTTGTGTGCTTTCATACGTTTTTGTAGACAGTTTGTCCACCCTGTATAAAGAGTCCCATCTGCACATTTAACAATGTAAGTATAATTCATCATAATCACCCGACAGTCATATATTATAATCAAGCAACTGTCTTATTGTCTGGAATTGCATTATTTGAAATTTTTTATAATTTATGTAAAGGACAACTGCTATCTTTTGCGGTCGTCCCTGTTTCTATAATAAACAGTCGGTTTAAAACACGTATATCATCCGGACACATATTCTTTCTGACAGCCAGATCTCTCAGCACCAGAAATACCAATATGTCAAAAAAGCAGGCAGGGAAACCGACTGCGGATTTTCTTTCCCACCTGCTTTATTATACGTTTATTTTCTTATTTTGTGAATATCATTTTTCGAAGATTCCAGAGATTTCCCATGAATTTTCCGCCTTTTACCTTTAGCTGCAGATCTTCACGATCCGGATAATATCTGGTTGAGAATACAATCTCTCCATCATTCAGATAAAGTTCCACTGCAGAAGTATCTGCAAGAATCCGGATATTGTTCAGTTCACTGACTTTCGCTTTCCGCTTATTTCTTCCTGCACCCGCAATTTCAGAAAATCCAATCTCCGCAATTTCATTTTCATATTTAAAGAGCATCTGTCCGCCCATACTGATCTGAAAACTTCTGTCTGTCACTGCAATATCTTCAATTAACAGATCAAAACCTTCATTTACTTCTACACGAACCTCAACAATTGATTTTTCATCATCAAGAATTGTTTTCTCTTTTCGGAGTCTCTCCAGTTCTTTTGCCGGATACTGGAATATTTTTCCAGCCTTCACCCTCAGTTCCCGCGGTACGGTAAGACAATGCTGCCAGCCTTCATCAATGGTTTTATTGGTATATTCCTCCTCTGCATCCGGCATTCCCATCCATCCTATCAGAAGTCGCCTTCCGCTGTTATCTGTAAAGGTCTGTGGAGCATAAAAGTCAAATCCCATATCCCACTCACGAAAGTCTCTTTCATCTACAGAGCCATCCTCTTTTACCGGAAAATAGCCTGACTGATAGATATTCTGAAAACGAAATTCTTCCCTCTTCAAGCCCTGTGGTGATACAGACAGAAATTTCTTCCCGTCCAGTTCGAAATAGTCCGGGCATTCCCACATATAGCCAAAAGCTTCCGGTGTGGTTATTATATGTTTAAATTTCCATTCTTTCAGATTTTCTGATTCATAAACCAGAACTGCACCTTTATCTCCCTTAAGACGTCCGCCAAGAACCATAAAATACCTGTCGTTTTCTTTCCAGACTTTCGGGTCTCTGATATGACAGGTAAACTCTTCCGGATATTTTTCAAAAGAAATTATCTCTTCTTTATCTCCGAAATGAATTCCGTCCTCACTTTCTACATGAAGCGTACTGGTCTCACGTCCTTCATTAATATAATCATAATCACCGTCAATCTTTACATTCCCGGTGAAAAACAAATGAAGTTTTTCACTCTCTGCCAATGCAGATCCGGAATAGACACCATGACAGTCATAAGGAGAATCCGGATAAAGAGCTGTCCCTTCGTATTTCCAGTCTACCAGATCTTCGCTTGTATAATGTCCCCAGAATTTCAGTCCGCCTTCCACATCAAAGGGAGCGTATTGAAAAAACACATGATATCTGCCTTTATACCAGCATAGTCCATTTGGATCATTGAGCCATCCGACCGGCGGCATCAGATGATGTCCAAGCCGGAATCTTCCTTCTGTCAGATTTGCGTTCTTTTCAATTACTTTTATATTTCTTTCAAGAACTTTAGTTAACGTACTCATTTCACAATCTCCAATACTTTATCTGATGGTGTTACCGAATCTTCCGACAGAATTTTCACATCTTTATAATCATCCGAATTCGTTACAATAAGAGGAGTCGTCACATCGTATCCTGCTGCCTTAACTTTCTCCATATCAAAGGAAACCAGAAGCTGGCCTTTCTTTACGTGATCTCCATTCTTTACATGAGATGTAAAATATTTTCCATTCAATTCCACTGTATTGATCCCGATATGGATCAGAAGCTCCATACCACTTTCCGTACTTAAACCAACTGCATGCTTTGTATCAAAAACAGTCTCAACCACAGCATCACATGGAGCAACAACTTCACCCTTCGATGGAATTACGGCAATTCCTTTTCCAAGTACTTCCGAAGCAAATGTAGCGTCATTTACCTGGGAAAGCAAAATCGCAGTTCCTTCTGATACACTATAAAGCACAGAATCATCTGCATTGCTTTTTTCTGTTGTTGATTTATCTCCCACAGCTTCAACACTTTCTGTCTTTTCAGAAACATTAGTGTCCTTATATCCAAACAACCAGGTAAGTACAAAGGCAGCACCAAATGCAATCACAAACATAAGAATATAAGAAACCGGATTATTCAGACAAAGAAGAATTCCAAAGATACCGGTTACGCCAGTTCCCGTAGCCCCCAGTCCTGTAACAGATGCAAACAGTGCACCAAATGCACCACCAATACATCCCATCACAAATGGTTTTCCAAAGCGAAGGTTAACACCAAAGATCGCAGGTTCAGTAATTCCCATACAGGCACTTAATGCAGACGGAACTGCCATTGATTTAATCTTCTGATCCTTTGTCTTAAGTGCTACTGCAAGAGTGGCTCCACCCTGTGCAATATTCGCTGCAGAAGCAAGAGGCAACCAGTAAGTAACTCCAAATTTAGACAACTGTCCAAGATCAATGATCGTGTACATATGGTGAACACCGGCAACCACCGTCGGTGCATAAAACGCACCCATAATAAAACTTCCGATACCAAATGGCAATGCGATCAGCCACTGAATCCCATTCAGAAGTCCGTTCTCAACAGTAACAAAGATAGGTCCGATAATGGATAATGTCAGATATCCTGTTACAAAGACACTTACAAGCGGAGTAACAAACAGATCAAACATTGCCGGCACTACTTTGTGAAGTCTCTTCTCAATCTGAGCCAGTACCCATACTGCAATGATAACCGGAATTACATGCCCCTGATATCCGACCATATCAATAGAGTAAAGTCCAAACCATACTTTCTGAGTTGCTTTAACACCTTCTGTGGCAACTGTCCATGCATTCTGGAGATTCGGATGAATCATGATCATACCGATAACTGCACCCAGATACGGGTTTGCACCAAACACTTTAGCACCGCTGTATGCGATGAGGATTGGCAGGAACGTATATGCCGTATTACTGAAAAGCTGTGCAAATGTATAAATAGAACCGCTGGTATCAATATTCAAAAATCCATTGTTTACCATGAAGTTCAGTGCTTCCATAATTCCCATCAGGAAACCGCTTGCAACAATTGCAGGAATAATCGGCACAAAAATATCTCCAAGTGTCTTGATCAGTCTCTGTACCGGATTTGCCCTGGAAGCCGCAACTTTTTTCAGCTCTTCTTTACTGCTCTCAGAAACTCCTGCAATCCGGATGAACTCATCATATACTTTATTAACTACACCTGTTCCCAGAATGATTTGCATCTGTCCCTGCGCAAAGAAAACACCTTTTACACCTTCAATGTTCTCAACATATTCCTTATCAGCCTTTGAATTATCACTGATAACCAGGCGAAGACGTGTGGCACAATGAGCTGCGGAAATAATATTTTCTTTTTTACCAATATGGTCATATATCTCCTGTGCTGTTTTTCTGTAATCCATAATATCCTCCTTTTATGGAATCGTTCTCATATAAATGTACACTTTGAAATTCTCACATATTCAACAAATTTCACTTGTTAATCTTATAAAAATACCTTTTAACCTTAATATCGTCTTATACCATTCCAAATTTACTCTGATATCTGATTATAACTCAGCAGATGTCTTGCACTCTCACGATATTTCTTATCTGATCACCAATATGTATTTTCTATGGATTGTATGTACTTTTATGGAATCGTTCTCATATATGCTATTATATCTGGGCGTTTTTTATTTGTAAATATGTAACATATCACAAATATTATATCCATTTTTTATATATTATTTCCAAAACACTCCCTTTAATATATATGTAAATCCAATTATTCAGAAAAAAAGAACTCTGATGATTGCCTCAGAGTTCCTCTTTCATGTTCAGTCATATATTTCGGTGAGACTCTCTGAGTACCACCTTACATCCCATTTTTATTTCTTTATGTACAGATGTTGTTTCCTTAGATTCTATCAAATCTACCAGCACTTTTGCTGATTCCATTCCACTTGTCTTATAAAAAAAATGTACAGTAGTCAGCTTTGGTTCTATGATCTTTCCCAGAAAACTGTCTCCCATTCCGGCAATCTGAACCTGTTGAGGAATCTGATATCCGTTCTCCTTCAGCCAATTTGCCGCTCCAACTGCCATGGTATCTGTTGCACAGATCAATGTATCTACATCGGGATGCTCCGTAAAAAGTTCTTTCGCTTTCTCATATCCTGACTCTAATGTGAAATTTCCGCATTTTACACATCCACTTTCCAATGTGATCTGATTTTCTCCAAGAACCTTCTCCACACCTGATTTTCGCTGCCTGCCAACTGCCTCATCTTTATCCGTAACTGTAATATATCCAAACTTCTTTCCTGTCTTCACCATCTGTTCAGTAAGATTTACAGCAGCCTTATAATCGTCCTGAAAAATACATGGATAACCATCCAGCTGTTGTCCAAGTAAAACAATCGGAACTTTAAATCCCTTCATCATTTCCCTGTGCTGTTTTGTCAATATGGTGGCAATAAAAATAACACCATCGACCTGATTATCCCTGAACAGCGAAAGATATTTCAATTCTTCTTCAACACTGTTATTTGTATTTGCCAGTATCAGCTGATATCCTTTTTTGGTAAGTATGTCACTGATTCCGGCAACTTCCCGGCTGATTGTATTGGAATCTATCTTTGGCAGAATTACTCCGACCAGTTTTGTCTTCTTAGTACGCAGCCTCTGCGCCTGTGAAGAAGGCTGATACCCGGTTTCTTCAATAACTCTGCTGATATTTTTTTTCTTTTCCTCACTGACATAACCATTGTTCAGATACCTGGATACGGTAGCTCTGGAGACCCCTGCCAGTTTGGCAATCTCATTAATATTCATATAAAAAGCTCCTCTTTCATGCTGTCTGTATAATTTCCGAAAGTATTTTTATAACCAGCAGTATTTTATGATGCTAGAGCGTGTCTGAAAAATGCTTTCCGCAAGATGTATGTCACAATTTGTGGGAGATTTTGCCCCTAATCTGATATCCACGAATTGTTAACTGCTGAATCACTACATATTTTGTATTATACTACACATATCATTTCTGTTGCAAATATCAAAGTACTGTTTATACGTTACTGTTTTGGCCCTATACCAAATTAAGGGCTGCCGATCTACGGCAGCCCTGTTTTTTTCTTCTATTTCATTATGGAAGATATTCAATCGGATCTATTGGTTCTCCATCCTTTTTCATTGCAAAATAAAGATTGGTTCCTTCTGTGCTGTAATATTTTGTAGGCTGTGCAATATATCCTATCGTCGTTCCCTTTTTAATTGTATCTCCTTCTGACACTGTCAGATCTGTAAGCTGTCCATAAACAGCCTGATATCCATTTCCAAGTTCCATTGTCAGTGTAGTACCCGTCTGCGCATTCTGCTCTATAGAATAAACCTTGCCATTAACAGCAGCTACCACAGGTGCTCCCTCTACTGCACCGACAGCAATAGCCGGACTCAATTTATACTGATCAAGCGTCGGAAAATAAGTAGTCTGATCCATACTGTAATCAAGGAGAACATTTCCATTCACCGGCCACTCCATTAATGTATCTTCCGAAAAATTTACTGTCGCAAGATTCAGGGCCGATGCCGAAACATCTGTTGCTTCATCTGCCTGATCTTCTGATATCGTCTGGGATTTCATATTTGCATTTACTGATGATTCTTCTGCTTGCTGAGAATTTACAGCATTGTCAGTCTTATCCACATCTGCAGTATTATCTGATTCATTATTATCCACAGTATTCTGAGCTGTTTCCCCATACATTCCTTGTTTTTGGAATGTAACCTTTGTATCATCCAAATCTTCCCCGTCATCGGATATCCACTGATTTTCTGACTCCACATGATTCGTTCCTGCATCTTCACTCAATTGTTCTTCCGTATCCTGTGTACTTTCACCGACATTTTCTGTTTTTTCTTCAGGAGTTTTCTCTTTGACCGGGGAGGTACCTAACTGATAAACTGTAATTCCCAATGCTGCTACAGCGGCCAGTCCAACGGAATTGGCAATGATTCTTGTCACTTTGTTATTCATCATATTCCTTTCACCTCTGTTTTCATCTTCATATCTATAGGGTGTCCAGAATATTCGTATCTATTCAGCAATTTACAGATTTTATGTTCAGCACATCCATCTCAGGAAAATAATATTGTAAGATCTCTTTTGCATTCGCAGACTCCTTTGCCATCTCATTCCCTCCATATTGTGAGAATCCTAATCCATGACCTTTTCCTCTACATAAAAATCGTATTTCCTTTCCAGACTTCTGAATTGTAAAATTTGAGGACGTGAGTCCCATTCCTTTTCTGAATGCCTCGCCTTCCAACACTTTCCCGTCAGCCAGAATTTCTGTAACATAACCGGCACTGTCCCTGGATTTTATTTCAATTCTTTCCGGAAGGACATTTTTATTTATGTATACACTATTCAAATAATCTTTTGCATTTTTATCCACAAGACTGTGTACGGATCTGAGATACGAATCATCTTCGTTGTGGAAAACTTCCATTCCATCTCTTGTCTGTCCTGCACTTAATTCATGATAGGGAACTAACTTTAATTCTTTATTCCATACAATGACTTTTCCTTCTGTTTCTGTTACTGCTTTTTCGTACTTATTCTGTAAAATTACACAAGCCAGAGATTTCCCCTCCATCTCTTCCTTTATCTGACATAAAGTTATTGCCAGATTTTTCTCCTCTTTCATTGTCCGGTAAAAATTTGATCTTGCTATGATTGTTTGTGCTTTTATAGTCTCAAGTTCATATTTGTCTTCAATCTGCGATGAAACGATCACCGGCAGAAGCATTTCCACATTAAATTTTTTATTGATCAATGTAGTGTTGGCACCATTAAAAATAATTGTAACTATATAGGGAACAAAAAACAGAGCAAAGATTCCCGTTGTTCCAGGGAAAAAAGACTTTCTCATATCAGACCATCATTATAAACTTCTTCTTTTTAGTATATACATATATATTTATCTGTATGTATATTATTTATAACACTTCTGTTATATAGCAATTCTCGTAAATAATGCATATTGATCCTGCTCATCAGAACATAAAATCCTGCTGAACTGTCTCAAATTCATTAATTGAGAGGACTGCGATAGTTTCTGCATACGGGGCTTCATTACCCCGTATTAAAATATACAGCTCTATTTATTCTATTCTGGATTCGTGGTTCATTCCAGTAAATGATTTTATTTTTTCTGTTGTTCTTTTTATCATCCGGACGCAAAACAGTTCTGTCTTTTTTAGAATCTGTATCTTTTATGCAGATTCTTTTCTTGTCTTCAATGACTCCCATTACAAAGCAAATAAGAGCAGTCATGATTAACTGAAAATATTTTTTCAGATTCTTTAAAGGACTCTTCATAAAAACTCCTCCTGTTCTGCATTACATCTACTGACTTCAAACAGCCTGTCCACCGTTAAGACTGCGCACTTCCTACGGTTAATGGTATCAGGTACTAATAATA
>PPYF01544174.1_pt1 | contig 131229 bp, 114 predicted proteins | sample 1559871 | NCBI WGS metagenome assembly PPYF01 (sample SAMN08240021, study PRJNA423297) | Human gut metagenome, whole genome shotgun sequencing project.
TTCTCCACGGGAATGAATGTTCCGGTAGTCGTATCATACCTGCTTACCAGATAAGGAGCTTCTCCACAGGTGATTTCCAACCGGTTTTCCCGTACATAGTCTTTCCATGTCCTGCCTTCAGGAAAAGCAATCTTATCCGGATTGATTTCCCATGAATGTGTACCGTCTTTAGATGTCACTTCATGGTTGAATACATCCTTTCTGCCAAACCAGGCTTCATCGATAAGGTTGTTCTGGGCATTACATATCAAATACCTCCGCCATTTCCCGGGAACGTGTGCTTTGGGTATCCCTGTGTTTCAGGACACGGGGCATGACTACATGACCGTTCTCTCCGGTTATCAGCTCCGGAAGAATCTGCGATCCGTATTCATAACCTCTACCGAGCGGTTCATAATCGGAAGTAGCCCAGAATATATTACACTGTTTTCCTTCCTTACTCGTTGTATGATCTTTGAGCAAGGTATTCAGTAAGTCGGGTGAAAGTTCTTTCAGCTTGTTCTCCTGTATGTCGGCTTCTCCGGTCGTTTTCTCCATCTTCTTTCTGTGCGTAAAGGGGATGAGAAAGTCCCGGTGTCTGCGTCTTTCTTAGACAGAGGGAGATTTCGGGCTATAAGGCTGATTTGCCGACGAATTATATGTAGAGTTGCTAAACAACAGTTGAAATTCAATGGCTTCCGGATGAAAATCCAACGGCTGGAATTGCAGGATTTTCAATAAAATGTATAACTTTGCGCAAGAGTGAGTCCCTCTGTCTAAGAAATGAATGCTTTTGCTAAACGTTCTCCAATCCTACAGACTTTTCAGAATTTGTGCGTTGGCTTTGTCCACTACGGAGTTATCCAATGAGGCCAGATAAATTTGTGTAGTCGCCTCGGAATCATGTCCCATTCCTTCACTGATAACCGAAATCGGAATGTTCTTGCCTTTGGCTGCGCTTGCCCATGAATGACGGGCACAGTACATGCTCAGAGGAACGGATATATCGGCCAGTCTGGCTATTTCTTTAAGGTGTCTGTTTATTCCGGACATGACATTCCTGTAATGCTTGTGCATATCCTTAAAAGGATATTTCAATATCGGCAAAAGATAAGGACTGAGGCTGTCTTCCGGGTATTTGCCGACAATCTCCTGCATACATTTTTCCCACCTGATGATCAGCTGCTGCCCGGTCTTTCGTCTGCGATACGATAAAAATCCGTTCTGAAGATCTTTCTTTTTCAGGTGAGCCATATCTATGAACGACATGCCACGGGTATAGAAACTGAACAGGAACATGTCCCTTGCAAATTCCAGATTAGGCTGTAAGGCCAAGTCCAGATTCTTCATACGCTTGATGGCAGATAAGGGAACGGCACGCTTGACGGTCTTGTCCACTCCCGTATAGACATGCCTGAAAGGATTGCGTTGTTCCATCAGTTCATTTTCCAGGGCACGGTTATATACCGCCCGAAGGATGCGCATATAGAATGAGCTGGTATTCCGTACGGCACCTTTTCCATGAAGGTAGGCTTCATAAAGCTGCATCAAGTCCGAATCAATTTCGGACAGCAGAACATCCTTGTCCCCTCTGAACTGCATGAAACTTTTCAGAGTGTAGGAATAATTTTCTGCCGTGCGTATCTTGCCCATCTGTTTGAGACGGGCTATGATACTTTGCATGAAGTTGAAAAGTGACTGTCCCTCTGTATTGTTCTGAAAAGAAGCTATAATGTCATCTGCCGTATATCCGGCTTTCCGGTTATTCAGTTGTCGGATAATCATGTCCAGCCGTTTCAAGTCCCATTCTATGCGTTCCTGCAAGGAAAGGAGCAGATTGCTTCGTTCTGAACTACTGACAATGATACAGCTTCCAGCTTCGTTCCATTCGTTAGTAAATATCCGGTAATCCGTCTTTAACTGACGGATTACACGGTTCTGGATAATCTGATAATAGACGGCACCTTCCTTTCCACGATGGATGTCGAAAACCTTGTTCAACCAGAGAATATCTTCCGGAGTACACCCGCTCCAGGAACGGATGGCACGGAACTTCAGGGCATCGTCTGCATATTGCCGGTTGGACTGCCAAAGTCTGATATTTCCTCATAAGGACAGGCTGCATACCACGCCCATTCCGACCAAAAGAGAAAATACTTTGCTTGACCTGACGTCAAAACTATGCCGGTGAATATGCCTTACGCATGTCGGGATCACTTCTTCTGCCTGTCTGCCAGTTGGTGTTCCGGTCTTCTGTTCCAGCTTCCCGTTTATCATCTCAATCTTGTTCTTGATTTCTTCAAACAAAACATATACATTATCTTTTTCCATACTTTACCATCTTATTTTACGTTGTTTTTTCTTTTTCTTCTTTCTCAAATAATCGTCCGGATAACCTTCTGGTTGTTCCGGTTGCGGATTTGGTGTGAACAGACCTAAAGAACCGCTGTATAATTCATAGCCATGCGATTCCTGTTGCCATGTTGGTTCACTCTGAACCACCACCAGTCTTTCTGTTTCCGAATATGACGGTGTCTTTAACGCGGCATCTATCTTGGAATAGCTGAACTGTCTGTCAATCTTGGAACTGCTGAAGGAATAACCGTTCATGATGAACACGACACCCTGTACTTCATCGGATTTTCCCTTGTATTTGAACCGTACATCCACTCCCTTTTCGTTTAATCCGGCAATCAGCTCCTTCCAGTTTCCGGCTTTTCTGACTTCCGTTTTAAGCAGATTGTAAAGTTCATTGTGTGTTCCTTATGCCCATCCGTCCCATGTATTCCAAAGCTATTTCTGCCATAATCCGGCTGGTCAGCCTGCTTTCATCCTCTTTGGAAAATCCCAGTGCAATGTGTCCGACCGGTCTGGATACTTTCGGATTCATGCCGGCCTGTGCTTCGAAAGCCTTTGTTATTGTGTCAACATCCTCAATGAACAAACCTGCATGTGCGATAATCCTGGCATTCTTTTTACTGTCAATGATATAACCGGTAACCTCACGGAATCCGCTTCCCTTTACAATCTTCGCAATCATAGCAGGATATGGTTCAGAAGTTCTTCGATTCTTGCCACCTGTACACGGCATTCCAGCTTTGCCGTATCGAATCCTCCGGCATTTGCCTTATGAGCCAGCTGGTTCAGATTGTTCGCCATACCGCATAGCTTACGGATATAGTCGGAATGTTCGGCTGTTAGTCTTTGCCGTACATATCCCTTACGGAAACATTCCCTCAGGTATTCGCTTGCCGATATGCCTGCGCTTCTTGCCCTGCTTTTCAGCGTGTAGTAATCCGGTGTCGCCAGTTTCACGGTAACACGGTATTTCAGTTTGTCGGTCGTACTCTTGGGAGGACGGCCGCCCTTGTTGTTTCTTTCTGCATTCTGTTTCTTTTCCATCTGTTGACTATTGTATAAAATGAATGTACTGATTAGACCAGCGGGATGAACCTCTCACTACGTCCAGTAGTGGGAGCAAGCGGTTTCGGTCTGCCCGAAACACAAACTTGCTCCACTAAAAACCAGAGTCCCGCTATTTTGAGCAGCTCTGAATATGCCCTCTATAAATTCGGGAGAAATAATACCGTTCCGGTATCATCTTATGGAGGGGACAGGCCTGTTTTTCCGTTTCTGTTCATCATGTATTTTCTTATTTTTTTTGCCATATCCCGATATATCTCGGAATGAATTGTCTGGCAAAAAAAGAATATAAGTTACCAATAGTCAAACAGTTGGTCGGGATGTAGCAACAATGTGGCCTGTTGCAGTTTGTATGCAGGGCAATAGGTGTGGAATGCGGTATTTTTCCTGCTTGATGAAACAATGAACCGGGGAGTCAAACAGTTACTGATTCATTGACTTGAATATTTACTGACTTAATGTCGTATTGTCGTACTGTTATAAACATTCATGTCTGTGAATTATTGAAGGAACACTTCTTTGCTTCCTTATCTAATCAATGGCTTGGAAAAGTGATGAAGTAAGGTTACATGGAAATAAACCATTCCTTATCCATTGCTATGGACCTTTATTGAATCAGGTTCATAGATATTTTATTCTGCAATTCATTTTTGGATGGAGTCCCTGAATATAGGGATATTTGAAGAAAAGGATATGAATGTGGCCTCATAACTAAGATAATCAGCGCCACATGCTGCCAGTTAAGCGGAAACCATTGCCTTTCAGAATATATGGCTTTTTTTTGTCGCAAACAACGAAAAAAGAATAAACATCAATCAACAAAAAAGGAAACGATATGGAATTTGTAGGAATAGAAAAACAACTGTTTGAAGAATTGGTGCGTAAGTTTGAATACTTTGAGCATCGGGTCATGGAAATTTGCAACCGGGAAAATGACAGGACGCTGCACAAGTGGATGGACAATCAGGACGTGTGCCGGTATCTGAACATTTCGCCCCGCACCTTGCAGACACTCCGTGATAACGGCACACTGCCTTTTTCTCAAATCAATCACAAGATATTCTACAAGCCGGAAGATGTACAGGGTATCGTCAAGAAAGTTGAGGACAGAAGAAAAGAGGCTCTTTACAGAGGCCGTAACATATAACAGTTAAACAATAACCACTAAATCCATAATAACATGAGTGAACTGAGAACAGACAGCAGAGAATGGGTACACCGTATCATGGGAAGTCTTGACCGTATGCTGATCGGGATTGAGAATCTGGCGGTCGGAAACCGTCCCGTACTGGGTGGCGAACGCTATCTGACCGATAAGGAAGTGTCGGCACAATTAAAACTGAGCAGACGTACGCTTCAGGATTATCGTAATGAAGGAAGAATATCTTATTACCAGTTGGGAGGTAAAATCCTTTACCGGGAGAGTGATATTGAGAAAATGCTTCAGGAGAATTATCGGGAAGCATATATGAGTGGTAAATAAAAGATAGGCATAAAGGCTGTGTGCCGGTTTTGATGAACCGATGTCACACAGCCTTTATGCTTGTATGATGAACAATTATACATCTTCCGGCATGGGGATGACAAGGATAGAGTCACTGCACCGGATTCCGTAGAATACGTCACGAACCCGCCCCTGCTGAGGAACCAGCACACCTTTTTCCACCAAATCTTTTATATCGCGTGCTGCTGTATCTGGTGATACCTTTACACGTTTTGCCCAGTTCTTAGCCGTCAGTTTGCCGGGATAACCGTCCAAATATAAATTCAAGACTTCACGTTGTCGTTCGGACAGGACTGTTTCGGCATGGGTTTGCCAGAATATGGCCTTGTTAAGAACCTTCGACAATGTTTCGTCGGATTGCTCGACGGAACGGATCAGACAGTCAAGATACCAGATGACCCATTCAGTAATTTCGCAATCTCCCTTCTGTGTTTTCTCCAATATGTCGTAATACTGTTTTTTATCTTTGTTTATCTGATGGGAGATACTGAAGAAACGCATCTTTGAGTTTTCGGCCTGTGAAAGTGCCATATCAGCAATGGCTCGTCCGATTCGTCCGTTTCCGTCATCAAAAGGATGGATACAGACAAACCACAAATGGGCTATCGCCGATTTTACATAGCCGTTATGTGAATCTGAATTGAACCAGTCCAAAAACCGATTCATTTCTTCGTCTATTCTTTCAGGAGCAGGAGCTACATAATGTACCTTTTCCCGGCCAAACATTCCAGAAATAACTTTCATATCTCCACTGCGGTATCGGGCTACATCTATTTTCGTCGGACCGCTCCATCCGGTAGGAAACAGGCAGTTGTGCCAGCCGAATAGTCTTTCATGGGTAAGCGGACTGTTGAAATTGACGGTTGCATCAAGTGCCATTTCCACTACTCCGTCTATATATCGTGAGGATTCGGTCGGATTCGGTAGTTGTACTCCGAGTTTGCGGGCTACAGATGAACGTACCTGTTCATTGTTCAATTCCACTCCTTCAATTTCTGATGATGCAATGATGTCATGAGAGATGGATTCAACTACGGCAGACATCTTGTCGTTAAAACCGATTACACTAAGGCGTCCCATCAGATAACCGACAGCTTTGTTTACCTTGTTCAGTTTCTCACCGACAAGTTCCTTGTTCCACGAAAAGGAAGGCCATTCTTTATGTTCATGTATATACATAGGCATCACTGTTTTCTGCAAATATACAGTTTTGCGGATAATTAACCGCAAAATTTGCGGCTTATTATCCGCATGAAACACTGAAATCAATATTTATCAGCATTTTAGATATGATTTATGATTACCATTCATCATGCAGATAACCATTGACTTTTCAGATTGGAACAGTCTGCTTATTATATACTCACGTAATTGTTGTGCCGGATAAGTATTAATCTGAAAGGCAAGCGCAAATATCATTTCCAGGTTATAGACTACCTGATACCCCTCTTTTAACGGAATACGTTGTTCTGCGGTGAATGGTTGCAATATCCCTAGTTTATATATTCTTCTTTTCGCAGCCCTTAAAGTCGGTGCAACTATATTGAACAAGCCGATAAGTTCGGCTTCGTCCATACGAATCTTATCAGGATGGACAGGAGGAATAACAATCCTGCCGTCCTCCGTTATATGGATAATTTCTCTTTTCATAAGCTACAGACAATTTGAAAGTACATCCCTTACATTATTCATATCTTTCAGAATGGAACTATCGAGTACCCTTGCATAGTGCTGCGTCATCTTGATATTGGAGTGACCGAGCATTTTGGCTACATTCTCAATGCTTACCCCATTGGCCAAACAGACAGATGTGGCGTATGAGTGACGGGCGGTGTGGGTAGTCAGGTTCTTCTTTATCAGGCACAGGTCGGCAATCTCTTTCAGGTAGCTGTTCATCTTCTGATTGCAGGGAACAGGCAGCAATACTCCTTTCTTTTTGCAGACAGGATAATCTGCATATTTCCTCAGGATTTCCAAGGGAATATCCAGCAGCGGAATATTGCACATGTTCTTTGTTTTCTGACGTGGCTTCCTGATCCACAGATTCCCATTGTTGTCTTTTACAATATGCTCAGGGGAAAGCTGTTGTACGTCAATGAAAGCCAGACCAGTAAAGGCGGCAAAAATAAAAACATCACGGACTACGGTGATTCGCTCCAGAGGAAACTCCTTGTGGTAGATGATCAACAGTTCGTCCATGGTAAGAAATTCACGGATTACTTCTTTTTCGTGGAACTTGATACCGATAAACGGGTCTTTGGCTATCCATTCATTGGCCAGTGCCAGATTGGTAATTTTCTTCAGACATTTCATATAACGGATAACGGTATTCTGCTGACATTCCTTTTCTGTCTTCAGATAAAATTCAAAGGCACGTACCAGTTCACCGTTGACTTCCGCCAGCGGCAGATCATCCTTTCCGTATTTCTGTCTGATAAGTTCGGCAAGATAGCGCTTGCAGCTTTCATAACGGCGAACGGTAATCAGGGCGTAGTCTTTACCGACCAGGGCACGGCATTGATCATTGTGCTCCTGCATGGTACCGATGAGGGTGCGTACCGCTTCCGGTTCTTTGTCCTGTCCGAAAAATATTTCCTGTAACAGACGTGCCGTTATAGGCTGGTTCAGTTCTTCCAGCTCACAAAAAATCTGATGTAATTTGATTCTCGCATTTTCGATATAGGCATTCAGATCACATGATTTGCGGCTTTTGCCTCTGGCGGATTCCTTAGCCTGACTCCAGAGAGACGGGTCAATGCTTTTGCGGATGTTGTTCTCAACTCGCGTACCATCTACAGTGATACGCATACAAACGGATGCTTCTCCGTTTTTCAGCAGCTTGGTCTTCTTCAAGAAGAAAAGCACATTAAATGAACTTCTTTTCATTTTCCTACAGTTTTTAGTTTGGATAAAAGTAGGAAACCGACCACGTTTTCTTGATACGCAAAATATTGCAAATCAGTGAGAAATATTCTAATTCGGTGGAGATTTCTGCTCCACCTTTTATCTCCACCTTTTGCTCCACCTCGAACGGTAATATTTTGCCGTTTTTTGCGTGTCGGGGAAAAATAAAAAATCCCGATTTCGCTTGGAAATCAGGATTTTACTATCTTTTGCTTTTCTTCAAAGTGGTGCCACCAGGAATCGAACCGGGGACACAAGGATTTTCAGTCCTTTGCTCTACCAACTGACCTTTGTTGATTTGCGGTTGCAAAGGTAGCGATATTTTTGAAATTAGCAAACTTTTCGGAAGTTTTTTTATCGGTTCCTGCCTGTTTTGTGCCGAATAGGGTGCAAAATTATGATTTTGTTGCTTTCCTTTCCAGTTGGCGGGGATTCGGAGTCAGGGCAGGTGGAAGACCTTCTTGGCATTCTGTGTGGTGATATATCCCACTTCTTCGGGTGTTGTCTCGTAGATGGCAGCCAACTTTTCTGCCACCAGTGGCAGGAAGGAAGGTTCGTTTCGTTTGCCGCGGTGTGGAGTGGGCGCCAGATAGGGCGCATCGGTTTCCAAGACTATCCGGTTGAGCGGAACGGCTGTTTTCAGTATGACCGGTAACTGTGACTTTTTGAAGGTAACAGTTCCGCCGATTCCTAAGACAAAACTGGGGAAGGTGTCGAGCAGTTCGCGGGCCTCTTCGGCACTGCCTCCAAAACAATGGAATACGCCGCCATGCAGTTTTGGCTGATAGGGGGCCAGGGCGTCTACCAGTTCCCGGTGGGCCGACCGTGTGTGGATGCTGAGTGGCAGCTGTCGGTGTATGGCCCATTCTGTCTGGCGTTGAAAAACTTCCTTCTGTTCTTCGCGCCGGCTTTGATCCCAATAGAGGTCGATACCTATTTCCCCAATGGCAATATAGGGCGCATCCGGAGCGTCCAGCAGGCGTTCCATCTCGTCGAGCAGAGTATGCGGCTCGTCCGGTAATTCCGTGGGGTGGAGTCCCAGCATGGGGAAGCAGAGTCCCGGGTAGGCATGGCACATGTCCAGCATGGGCTGAATGGAGTGTCCGTCAATATTGGGCAGAAGCAGGCCTGTTGCGCCGGCTTCGATGGCGCGGCGCACCGTTTCCTGACGGTCATTATCGAATTCTTCGGTGTAGAGGTGGGTATGGGTGTCGATGAATAGCATGGGTTGTGAACTTCTTTCTATGATTGGGAAAGGAAGCCGCTGGCTGAAAAAAACGGTGTTGCCTTGCCGGAGGGAAGGCGCGTGACGCTAATCGCAGTTGAAGGCCGCGATGGCTTCGCGGCAGTCTTCCATCAGCCATTTGGGAGTGGAGGTGGCTCCGCAGATGCCCACGCTGCCGGCTCCTTCAAACCATTCCGGGCGGATGGCGGCGGGCTGGTCCACCAGATAGCTGCGGGGGTTGACTTGCCGGCAGGCTTCATGGAGCACCCGGCCATTGCTGCTTTTGAGTCCGCACACAAAGATGACGACATCGTGGCGGGCGGCAAATTTCCGGATGTTGGGAAGGCGATTGGCCACCTGGCGGCAGATGGTGTCGAAATAGCGGAACTGGGCCGGAGCCAGAATGTGTCCGGTGATGAAGTCGACAATCTGGCGGAAACCTTCGAGCGGCATGGTGGTCTGGGAGAAAAGGCAGATGTTGCGTGAAAAATCCAGACATTCGGCTTCTTCCAGGCGTTCGATGACGATGGCCTGTCCTTCCGTCTGGCCCACAAGTCCGAGCACTTCGGCATGTCCTCGCTTGCCGTAGATGACGATTTGCGAGGGTTCGGCTTCCTCGTATACTTTTCGGATGCGTTTTTGCAGTTGCAGCACTACGGGGCAGGTGGCATCAATGATGTTGATGCCCCGTTCGCGGGCCTGTGCATAGGTGTGCGGCGGTTCGCCGTGGGCACGCAGCAAGACCTTCGACCCTGCCGGCAGGTGGGCGAATTCTTCGTGATTGATGGTGATGAGCCCCATGGCGTGCAGGCGTTCACATTCGCTGCCGTTGTGCACGATGTCGCCGAGGCAGTGGAGGGTGTGGCTGGCCGAAAGTTCCTCTTCGGCCTTGCTGATGGCTGTGGTGACGCCGAAACAGAAACCAGAGCCTTCATCTATTTCGATATTGAGCATGTGAAAAGTCGCTTTGAAAGAAAGGAGGGGGTGAAACGTTGGACTGTTGCCGTGGCCCCCAGGGGCGGGGCAATGCGGAGGGTCAGCGTGTCCGTTCCTGGAATTTTTCCATGAGCCAGGCCTTTTGCTCGGGAATGCTCATCTGGCTGTTGTCCAGCACAATGGCGTCATCGGCCTGCCGGAGTGGAGCTACGGCACGGTGGCTGTCGATGTAGTCGCGTTCCTGTACGTTCTTGAGTATTTCTTCGTAGCAGACGGTTTGTCCCTTGGCGGTCAGTTCGTCGTAGCGCCGGCGGGCTCGCACTTCGGCCGATGCCGTTACGAAAATCTTGAGTTCGGCTTCGGGGAATACGACGGTGCCGATGTCGCGGCCATCCATGACGATGCCTTTTTCCTGTCCCATGGCCTGTTGCTGGCGGGTCAGCGCTTCGCGGACGAAGGGCAGGGCCGCCACCGGACTGACGTGTGATGACACCTCAAGGGTGCGGATGTCGTTTTCCACATCTTCTCCGTTCAGTTGCGCAATGGGCAGCCGGGTTTCGGGGTCGAGGCGGAAACTGATGCGGACATCGGGCAGGAGGGCGGCCAGGCGCTCGGTGTCGATGTCGCCTTCGGCAGAAAAGAGTCCTTGCCGCAGGGCAAACAGGGTGACGGTGCGATACATGGCACCGGTGTCAACGTATATATATCCTACTTCGCGGGCCAGGTCCTTGGCCATGGTGCTTTTGCCGCAGGACGAATGTCCGTCGATGGCTACGATGATTTTTTTCATGTTATCGGATGATTTTTTTTACGTTTCGGAATCAGTTGGCGGAAAAGGCGCAGAGATGCCTTACAACGTGTAGCCAACATTGAACATGAGCGAGGAGGCTGCCAGATGATATTTGGCGTAGGACGCCCCCAACTTGAAGCGTGAGAGTTGCAGGCCTGCACCAAAGGTGAGGCCGGCACCGTGCCCGTCGCCGGCAGCTTTCAGTTCATAGGCGCGGCGGAAGTTGTAGCCGGCGCTGAGGTACAGGTAGTCGGTGGGGAGGACGTCAAGCCCCACGACGAAGTGATTGATCAGTTTCTTTCCGAAGCTGATTTTTTCACCGTCGGGCTGGAAATAATCACTGTTTTTCCATCGGGTCAGGTCCGTCAGGGTCACCGATATCCTTATCGGAGCGTGGGCGATACCTTTGGTAAATCCGGCCTGCAGGTTGAAGGGCAGGCGTTCGGGGCGGTCGTCAAACGACTTGAGTGGCGCTCCGATATTGCGCATGGCAACGGAAAAGGAAAGATCGCTGTCTTCATTGAAGTAATTGACGCCGAGGTCCACCGCCAGGGCAAAGGCCGTATATTCGGCATAGCCGGAGTAGATGAAGTTGAGGTTGGCGCCTCCCGCCCAACGGTCGGAGAGCAGATAGCTGTAGCCGGCACCGATGACAAAGTCCTTGGGCGAAAAGGAGCCCATCACGTTGCCCTCGGCATCGGTTTCGTCCATAGAACCGTAACTCATCATTTGCGCGGTGACGGCTCCCGTGTGCCGCTCGCCGAACCCTCTGACATATTGTGCGCCGGCCCAGGTGCCTCCGTTGGCATAGGTCATGAAGTTCAGTCCCAGGGAGTTGGTGCTCACGATGGAGTAGAGAGCCGGATTCGACCATCCGCTCCAGGGGGTGTCTTCCAGCACAGAGATATTCTCGCCGCCCAGTGCGGCCACGTGCGACGACATGGGGATTCGCAGCACGGTTTGCGAGTAGGTGGCTTCCTGTGCGTGCAGCGCAACCGGTGCCAGCAGGGCGGCTATGAGGATATGCTTTTTTTTCATTCCGTTACTAAAAATTGTGCTCAAAGTTACTACAAAATTTAGATTAAGAGTGTACATTTGCAGTATAATGTAGCCCCGCACGTGCGTCATGTTCCATTCTTGAGCCGGAACAGTCGCCGTGGGGCATGTTTTTAGTGAGGAACAGACGTGAGCAACTCCGATTTGTTGTCCAGGGAATGGTGCGACCTCGTTTTTGAGGGCCGCAACCAGAAGTATGGTGCCTACCGTATTCGCCGGAATATGGGCAGGCGCTATGCATTTGCCTTGCTGGTGGTTGGAGGCATGGTGGTGTTGTTGACGCTGGGAGGGGTGGCGCTCCGGTTGTGGATGGAATATGACCGCAAGGAGGCGCTGGAGCAACTGGAGGATGTGTTGCCGAAACTGGCCCGGATGGATGCCGAGCAGGACCATGTCCTCAAGTCGGTGGCTACGGGACGCCCCAGGCCGCCGCGTCTTCAGCGTGTTGAAGGGGGCGTTGCCGCCGTGCCCGAAATCGTGGAAGTGACGAAACAGGATATCCGTTTCGGCATAGAGGAGGAGCAGATGCAGGAAGACGGTCTGCCCGATATTGCCGAAACCTTTGAGGAACTGGACTCGTTGCATGCCCTGCAGGAGGATTTGCCGCTGGAAGGTCCCCACTTGCTGCCCACGGAGGTGGTGGAAGAAATGCCGCAGTTTCCCGGAGGCATCGGAGCGCTGATGAAATGGCTGGACGAACACGTGGCCTATCCGCCCAATTGCGTGCGGATGAAAATCGGAGGGCAGCTTGAAGTCAATTTCCTGGTGGAAGTCGACGGCCGGTTGACGAATGCGCGGATTGTGCATTCGCTCCATCCCGACCTGGACCGGGCCGTGCTCAATGCCATCCGCCGCATGCCCCGCTGGACGCCCGGTCGGGTAAACGGCCGTGTGTCGGTGGTGAGCATGACGCTGCCGGTGCGCTTTACGCCGAGATGAAGCCGTCCCCGTTCTGTTTTCCTTTTTAATGATATTTCCCAAAAGACTTTTGTATATGAAAAATCTTGTTGACCTGGTTCTCATGGTAGAAAATGCCTTGCAAAAGGTGACATATCCGAAACTGCCCGAAGGCCTGTATGAGCCTGTATCCTATGTGCTGGGCGGTGGAGGCAAGCGGATTCGTCCGACGCTGGTGCTGCTGGGGCACTATCTTTACAGCGATGATGTGGAACGGGCATTGCCGGCAGCGCTGGCGCTCGAGACCTATCATAACCATACGCTGCTGCACGACGATCTCATGGACCGTGCCGACCTGCGCCACGGCAGACCCACCGTTCACAAGAAGTGGGATGACAACACGGCGGTGCTTTCCGGCGACACGATGCTGATTCTGGCCGTGCGCCACATGCTGGAAGTCGATTCTCCCCACCGTGCAGAGCTCTTGCAGCTATTCACCCGCACGATGCAGCAGATTTGTGAGGGGCAGCAATATGATGTCAATTTTGAACGGCGCAACGATGTGACGGAGGAGGAATATTTGGAGATGATTCGTCTCAAGACTTCGGTGCTGCTCGCCTGCGCCATCAAGTGCGGAGCCATTATCGGGGGTGCGTCAGCCGCCGATGCCGACCGCCTTTATGCCTTTGCCGAACAAGTGGGGCTGGCTTTCCAGTTGCGCGATGATTATCTGGATGTTTATGGCGATCCGCGCATATTCGGAAAGAAAATCGGAGGCGACATCCTTTGTGGCAAGAAAACCTTCCTGTTGATTAATGCGCTCCGCCGGGCCGATGAGGCCACCCGCGAGCGCCTGCTGTCGCTCTTGCAGGACGGCGGGATGCCGGCCGGGGAGAAAATCGCAGCCGTAACGGCTATTTATGATGCGTTGCACATAGCCGATCTTTGCAATGAGGCCATTGAACATTGCTATCAGAAGGCTTATGCGTGTCTGGACGGACTGACGGCCGCCGAGGAGCGCACAGCCTTGCTGCGTGAGTGGGCAGCCACCCTGATGGGACGTGAGAGCTGACGGGAAGAGCCGTCGGGAAACCGAAACAGGAGCCGTGCGCATACCGGTTGATGCCGGAGGAAATGCGCACGGCTCCTGTTGCTTTTCCGGGGGTCGGGAAGTCGGTGGGTTTTGATGCTGCCGTGGCTGCATTGGCCTTTCTGCTTCGCTCCGCCGTGGCTTCAGGGTGCCGTCAGGAAGTCGTAGAAGGGCAGGTAGTAACGGTGGTTGACGGTGAGGTAGAGCTTTTGGTTGCGGAAGTCCCACAGCTGGTTGAAGCGTTGCAGCAGATTGTTGCCCGCCACGCCGTCCATTTCGGCCGAGGCCTGCAGGCCGCTTTTGAGAGTGGAGAAGGCACCGGGCAGCAGGGGGAAGGTGGCCGGTCCCAGCGTCAGCTTGTCGAAAAATACGTTTTCCAGTTGTCCGTTGGCCGTTCCCGTTCCGGCGATGCTCGAAACGGCAAAGACGGGGAGTGTGCCGCGCAGGCGGTGGCGTTCCACATAGGGAGTGTTGATGTCGAGCACGCGGTCGGAACCGCTGTCGAGTTCCACCTGCAGGGCATGTCGCTTTCCGTTGATATAGGCCACTACCGGAACAACGGGCACACCGGCGCGGTAGGTAAACGGCAGGCCTTTCTTCCCGGGGCGCGGGGCCTTGCCCGGCGGGTAGAGATACATCTGCCGACGGTTGTAGTCGATGGCAATGTCGAAGCATTTCATGAAGGAGAGGCCCAGCACGCCGTCCCAGGCCTCCGGCGGATAGGCAATGGCGATAAAGGTAAGTCCCTTTACGTTGTTATGCCCCAGTAGCAGTTGCTGGTCGGCGGAGGTGGACGGGATGACTTCGGCAGAGGTGGCTCCCTGGTTGTGCACCTCTTGGGTAAACTTTGCCTGCGCCATTACTTCGGGCAGCGAAGCGTTGAGCACGATGTCGGTGGCACCGGTGTCGAACAGGAAGCGGAAACTGCGGTGGGTATTGCCGTTCAGTTGCACTTGTACGTAAATGCGCCGGTCGGCGCCGATTTCAAAGGGAATCGTGTCGGGGACTGCGGGAGCCGCGTAGCCGGTCTGCCCCGCCAGCACGGCGGTCAGCAGGAGAAGCAAGAGGTGTAGGGGTTTCATCATCAGTGCTGTTTTGAAAATACCCGGATGGGCTGAACGTTGTAAATGGAATGGGGCAGGGCACATCCCAATGGCGGAATGTGGCCCGTTGCCGTTGCAATATTCGTAATTTTTCCTGAGATGGGCAAACGGGTGTTCCGCTTTGTCGTGGCAGCGCATCGGTTTCGTGGGGCGGGACGGCAAGGCAGGTCATGGGGCTTCCGGCAGGGATGAAGGTGCCTGCCGTGCTGATGGGGTCGGGAGATGCGCCGGTTTCCGTTGCCGGGAAATTTGCCCGACTCGGATTTTTTTGCGAATATTGCAATTGCCGGTTACGGCGGTCGGCGGGCCAACGGATATCGCCGGCACCGCCTTGAGCCGGTCGGGCCGGAAATGGGCCGGATGGAAGAAAAACAACCAAACATAACAGCGTATGAAAAAATGGGTATCGTGTCTTTTGGCGGTTGCGCTTTGCGGCTGCACGGGGAGCAAACAGCAGGCCGGGCAGCAGGAGTCCGGCGGGAACACTTCAGTGAAATGGGCCACTTTCAATATCAGGATGGATACTCCGGCCGACAGTCTGAACAGCTGGAAGTACCGGCGCGACCGTGTGTGCCGCTACATATTGGACAAGGGTATGGACATTGTCGGCATGCAGGAAGTGCTGCATCACCAGTTGAATGATTTGAAGGCGGGCTTGCCCGGTTATGCTGCCGTCGGTGTGGGACGGGAGGACGGGCAGACGAAAGGGGAATATTCCGCCATCTTTTATCGGACGGACCGTTTTGAACTGCTTGACAGCAATACGTTCTGGCTTTCCCAGTATCCCGACAGTGTGGGATTTATCGGGTGGGACGGTGCCTGTACGCGGATTGCCACCTGGGGAAAGTTCCGTGACCGGGCCACCGGAAAGGTGTTTTTGGGCGTCAACACGCATTTCGACCATGTGGGCATCGAGGCGCGCCGGGAGGGGGCACGGCTGATTATCCGCCGGATTCAGGAACTCGTGGGCAACCGGCCTGCGGTTCTCACGGGCGATTTCAATGTGGCCGACTCTTCCGAGGCCTACCGCACGTTGACGACCGACGAATTTGTGCTCAGGGATGCGCACAAGGCGGCCGATACCGTGGCCGGTCCCGACTATACCTTCCACGACTACGGGCGACTGTCGCCGGAACACAGGGAGAAAATCGACTTTATTTTTGTCACGCCGCAAGTGCGTGTGAAACGCTCGGAGGTGGAACCGGAAGCCGTTGGTCCTGCCGGCTTCTTGAGCGACCACAATCCGCAGGTCGTTCTGCTGGAATTCTGAATCAGTCGGGCCAATGCACCGGCTTTTCCCGTTTCCGGTGCGGATGCGGAAGCGGTCGGCCTGCCTGCCGCCGCACGCAAGGCACGGGCGGTGAAAACAGTCAGTACTTTAGAAAAAACTGTCGGTATTTTAGAAAATTCTAAAGTACTGACTGTTTTTACAGAAGTACTGACTGTTTTTTGCTCCTGTCCGGAACCGCTTTTCGCGGAGGGGACGGGGTGCATTTCCTGCTGTCAAAAATGGTGCGAGGCGGCTTTTTCGGTCGGAAAGGTCGGCTGTTTTCGTTGGAAAATGTTACTTTTGCAAAAATACACACTTGGGTTTTGTAAAAAATGTACACCTGGGCTTCTGGGCCGGCCGAATGAGGTGCCGGCGGCGGGCGGGACATCCGCTTCCACCAGAGCCCGTCCATTGACATTATGGAAAAAGAAGAAGAATATCAGTACTTGCCGCATCTGGATACGCCGGAGCAGTTGCGACAACTGCCCGTTGAGGCTCTTCCGCAGGTGTGTGCCGAATTGCGCCGCTACATCATTGATGTACTAGCGGAGAATCCGGGACACTTTGCCTCCAGCCTGGGAACGGTGGAACTGACGGTCGCTCTGCACTATGTATTCAATACTCCTTATGACCGGCTGGTGTGGGACGTGGGGCATCAGGCCTACGGACACAAGATTCTGACCGGCCGGAGGGACCGCTTTTCCACCAACCGCAAACTGGGGGGCATCAAGCCTTTCCCGTCGCCGGAGGAAAGCGAGTATGACACGTTTGCCTGCGGGCATGCCAGCAATTCCATATCGGCGGCGCTGGGCATGTCGGTGGCGGCTGTGCGGGCCGGCGAGTCCGACCGCCACGTGGTGGCCATCATCGGCGACGGTGCCATGAGCGGCGGACTTGCTTTCGAAGGGCTCAACAATGCTTCCGATACGCCCAATAACCTGCTCATTGTGCTCAACGACAACAATATGAGCATCGACAGCAGTGTGGGGGGCATGCGGGAGTATCTGCTCCATTTGCATACGAGCGGCTGGTATAACCGGACGCGTTTCCGGGTGGCCCGCAAACTCTCGTCGTGGGGTTGGCTCAATGACAGCCGGCGGCGCAGGATTCTCCGTTTCAACAACTCGCTGAAATCGTTGCTGACCAATCAGCAGAATGTGTTTGAAGGAATGAACATCCGCTACTTCGGGCCGACCGAGGGGCACGATGTGATTTCGCTGGTGCGTGTGTTCCGCGAAATAAAGGATATGCAGGGACCGAAACTGCTGCATGTGCACACGAAGAAAGGCAAGGGCTTCCGCCCCGCAGAGGAGGCTGCCACCGAATGGCATGCTCCGGGCAAGTTTGACAAGAACAGCGGTCAGCGCATCGTGGAGACGAGCAAGGAACGGCCGCCCCGTTTCCAGGACGTGTTTGGCGAAACGCTGATTGAGCTGGCGCGGGCCAACGACCGCATTGTGGGAGTGACGCCGGCCATGCCTACGGGCTGTTCGATGAACCTCATGATGCGCGAAATGCCCGACCGTGCATTTGACGTGGGCATTGCCGAAGGCCATGCCATGACATTCTCGGCCGGTATGGCCAAGGAGGGGCTGCAGCCGTTCTGCAACATCTATTCCTCGTTTGCCCAGCGTGCCTATGACAACATTATCCATGATGCGGCGCTGCTGCGTCTGCCGGTGGTGCTTTGTCTGGACCGCGCCGGCATCGTGGGGGAGGACGGACCTACGCATCACGGACTCTTCGACCTGGCAGCCTTGCGGCCTGTGCCGCATCTGACGATAGCTTCGCCCTATGACGAGCATGAGCTGCGCCGGTTGATGTATACGGCGCAGTTGCCGGGCAAGGGCACGTTCGTCATCCGTTATCCGCGCGGTTGCGGCTCGCTGACCGACTGGCAGTGCCCGTTGGAAGAAGTACCCGTAGGGCGCGGCCGGTGCCTTAAGGATGGGCATGACGTGGCACTTCTCAGTTTGGGCCCCATAGGGACGATGGCCGCCAAAGCCATAGCGGAAGCCGGGAAGAAAGGCATCAGTGTGGCCCATTACGACTTGCGCTTTCTCAAGCCGCTCGACGAAGCGTTGCTGGAGGAAGTGGGCCGGCGCTTCGGGCGTGTCATCACGCTGGAGGACGGCGTGCGTAACGGCGGAATGGGGTCGGCTGTACTGGAATATTTCTCCGACCACGGCTACCATCCGCAACTGGTTCGGCTGGGATGGCCCGACCGGTTCATCGAGCATGGCACTCCACAGGAACTATACCGGCTCTACGGATTGGACCAAGAGGGCATACTGAATGCCATTTGCGGCCTGATGAACGGCAAGGAATCCGATGCCGGAGACCGGAGGGACGGAGCAACCGCACAGAGCGGCAGTACGGAATTCTCAGAATAACGGAATATGAAAATCATCATAGCAGGAGCAGGAGCCGTGGGGAAACACCTGGCCAAGCTCCTTTCGCGCGAGAAGCATAACATCATTGTCATGGATGACCAGGAGGAGCGGCTGAGCGACCTCTCGTCCAACCTGGACCTGCTCACCATCAAGGCCTCGCCTTCGTCCATCTCCGAGTTGCGCAACGCAGGAGTGGGCAAGGCCGATTTATTCATCGGCGTTACTCCCGACGAGGCGCACAACATCACCTGCTGCATGCTTGCCTCCCGACTGGGGGCGAAGAAAACGCTGGCGCGGGTGGACAACTACGAATATACACTGCCCGAAAACCGGGAGTTTTTCAAGACCATGGGCATCAGTTCGGTGATTTATCCCGAAGTGTTGGCCGGAAAGGAAATCATTCATAACATCCGCCACAGCTGGGTGAGACTGTGGCTGGAACTGAAGGACGGCAAACTCATTCTGTTGGGAGTGAAGATGCGTCCGTCGGCACACATTCTGGGCAAGCAGCTCAAGGACCTTTTCCCACCCGGCGCCCCCTGTCTGGTGGTGGCCGTGATGCGGGGCGAGGAAACTCTCATACTCCACGGTAACGATTCCCTGGAGGAAGACGACGTCGTTTATTTCCTTACGACCCCCGACTATGTGCCGTATATCCGCGAGATGTGCGGTAAGGAGGATTATCCCGACGTGCACACGGTCTACATCATGGGTGGGAGCGATACGGCGGTGCATGCCGTGCACAATATGCCCGACTATATGAACGCCAAGGTGTTTGAGCCCGACCCGGCCCGCTGTATGGAGCTGAACAGTCTGCTTGACGGCACCAACAGCATGGTGCTCAACAGCAACGGCCCCGATTGCGAACAGTTTACGGAGGAAGGGCTCAGCAGCGACGACGCTTTCGCCGCCCTTTCCGACAGTTCGGAGGCCAATATCCTGGCCTGCCTGAGCGCCAAACGCGTGGGCGTGGTCAAAACCGTGGCCATGGTGGAAAATTCCGACTATATCAAAATAGCGGAGCACCTCGACATCGGTTATATCATCAACAAGAAGACCTTTGCAGCCAGTCACATTTATCAGATGATGCTGAAGGCGGACGTCACGACGGTTAAGAACCTGATTGTGGCGAATGCCGACGTTGCGGAGTTTCAGGTGACGCCGGGCGCCAAGGTGACGAAACATGACGTAAAGGACCTGCACCTGCCGCCGACGGTGACACTCGGCGCATTGGTGCGCGAAGGGAAATGTTCGCTGGTCAACGGACGGACACGTCTGCAGGCGGGCGACACGGTGGTGGCTTTCTGTCTGGAAAACGCTATCAGCCGCCTGGAGAAGTTCTTCTGATGCATGCAGGGAAACAGAAAATACGTACGGGATATGGATGGAATGAAAATGGATGCGGAAATGGAAGAAAAGCAGCGCGTGTTCCGCTACGACGAAAGCCGTGAGGAGGGCATGATCTTGCAGTTCCTGGCCGATGTCGCTGCGAACAACCGCCGCGAATGGCTGGCTGAAAACCAAGGGCGCTACAAGGCGGCAACGACAGCCTTTGCCCGCTTGGCAGAGCAGATGATTGCCAAAATCGGAGAGTTCGACCCGACTGTGGCCGGGCTGCCTGTGCAGTCGACCCTTTACCGCTTTTACCGCGACACACGTTTCTCGGCTGACAAGTCACCCTACAAACGCCACTTCGGCAGTTATATCAATGCGCGGGGCCGCAAGTCGCAACACGGTGGCTACTATCTGCACCTCGAACCCGGCAGTTGCCTGCTGGGCGGCGGAAGCTACTGCCTGGAGCCGCCCGTGCTGAAGGCGGTGCGCACCACGGTGATGGAACGGATTGACGAGTTTCGTGCCATAGTGGAGGCACCCGCATTTGTCCGGAGGTTTCCCGAAATAGGCTGGGAACGCCTCAAGACGCTGCCGGTGGGATTTCCGCGCGACTTTGCCTATCCGCAGTATCTGCGGCCAAAGGATTATTCTGTGGCCTGCCATCTGCCCGATGCCTTCTTTCTGGAGGACGGATGGATGGACCGTGCCGCCGACATCTTCCGCCTCATGAAGCCCATGATGGACTTTGTGAATGGCGTCGTTGACGATTACATTTAGCGTTTGCCGGCTTTTCGCCGCCGCACAGGGGTTGGGTATTTGCCGAAAAGGGTATGCCGTGTGGCTCTGGTACTGATGGCGGCGGAAGGGGGTCGGGAGTATATATGAAACTTTCGCAGAACCTAAAAAACAATAGCATTATGATGAAGACAATTGCTGCAGTGAGAGGGCACGCAGGCACTTGGAGCTGTGTGGCGGCCTTTGGTCTGCTGACAGCGGTCATGCCGTTGGCTTCGTGCGATCACCGCGATATCCACGAGGTGGTGAAGGAAATGGCAGTCCTGCCGGCCGACACGGTGGGCATGAAAGGGAAGACGCTGTGCACCAATCCGTTCTCGCTTGTCGATATAGATTGTTTTGCCGACGTCACCTATCATCAGACCGCAGCTTCTGCCGACCATCGGGTGGTGTTGAGAGCACCTGAAAAGGTACTGGAAAATATTGCGGTGCAGGTGGAGGAAGGAAAATTGCGCATTGCTGTCGACCGGAGGTACAAAATGCCGGAAAAGGCAGTGGCCGTGATTGACGTGTATGCTCCTTTTGTCAATCGCTTTCTGCTGGATGGCGGAAAGTGTCTGCGCTTGGGGAAAATAGCCCTTACCAGCCCGTTGGAACTCATGGTCAACGGCAATGTGGGCGCCATGGTGGCCGACTCGGTTGTGGCGCCGGAAGTCATGCTGGAACTGAACGGTTCCGGAAGTATTGATTTGAAAAAGATGGAAACCGGTAGTCTGAGGGCATTGCTGAACGGTGGCGGCATTGTGGTGCTGTCCGGTCATTGCCGCCGGGCCGACCTTCACTTGCAGCAGGCGGGTAAAATGGATATCCGGCAACTGGTGTCGGATACGGTTCCGCAAGTGCTGATTGAAGGAAAGGGTAAAGTGTTGCGAATGACGAAAAAATAGTATAGTCAGGAAGGGGCACGACCTTCCGGTGGCTGCGGTCCAGCCTTCGGGGCTGCATCGCACGAGGACGGGCCGTGCCGGATGACGGACGAAAACAGAAAGGAAATATGAAACCTTTAAGATTCAAGGAATTGCTGTTGCCCACAATTTGGGGTGGGGAAGACATTGTCGAACTGAAGGGTCTGCAGGGCCGGATGGAAGATATTGGCGAAAGCTGGGAAATCTCCGGCGTTGCCGGCAAGGAAACGCCGGTGACGGGAGGCGAGGACGACGGCCTGACGCTGGCAGAGCTGATAGAGCGCTATGGCGCGTCGCTCGTGGGGCGCCGTAATCTGGAACGTTATGGCACGACGTTTCCGCTTCTGGTCAAATTTATTTCAGCGGCCAATCCTTTGAGTGTGCAGGTGCATCCCGATGATGCCATGGCCCGCCGTATGGGGCATCCTTATGGCAAGACCGAGATGTGGTATATTGTCAAAACCGCTCCCTGGGCTTCGCTCTGTTCCGGTTTCAAGCATGATTTTTCGGCCGAAGCCTATACTGATAGTCTGGCCGAAGGTACGCTGACTTCTCATCTGGCCTACCACGATACCCATCCCGGCGACTGTTTCTTTATTCCGGCCGGCCGTATTCACAGCATCGGTGCCGGAAATTTTCTGGTGGAAATCCAGCAAAGCAGTAACGACACTTTCCGTGTCTATGATTTCGACCGGGTTGACGACTTGGGCAACAAGCGGGAACTGCATGTGGAGCAGGCCCGGAAGGCGCTCAACTACAAGGCAGAACCGAACTACCGCACCCAATATGAACCGCATCCCGGCCAGCCGGTAGTGCTGGTGAACTGCCCTGAGTTTACGGTGCGTCTGCTGCAGAGTGCCGGGGAGATGACGGTGGACTATGCCGGGATTGATTCCTTTGTCATTTATGTGGCTTATGAGGGCAAGGCCATGCTGACCGACTCTGAAGGCAACGAGTTGATGCTGGAGGCCGGGCAGAGTGTGCTGTTCCCGGCGGTGAATGCGGCCGTGCGGATAGAGCCGGTGGGCAATGCCGGCTTTTCCTGTCTCGAAACTTTTGTAAAATAATATGGAACCTATGTCGGAAACATCCCAAAACCTGGCAGAGCAGCTGCGCGAAATCAAGCAGAGCCTGCGCGGCGTGATGAACGGTCCCGTCAGCCAGTCGATGCGCGAGAAAGGACTGGCCTATAAGGTCAATTTCGGTGTGGAGTTGCACCGCCTTCGTGAAATGGCGGCCGAGCTGCCCCACAGTGCCGGGTTGGCAGCCTTGTTGTGGAAAGAGAATATCCGTGAATGCCGCTTGCTGGCGGCCATGCTCTATCCGCCCGAAGAATTTGACGCCGACCTGATGGAAATCTGGGTGGAGCAGATGAACTTTGTGGAGGAGGCGGAATGTACGGTCATGCATCTGTTCCAGCGGTTGCCCTGCGCTTCGCAGAAGGCGTTTGAGTGGATTGCGCGCGAGGAGCCGATGTTTCAGTTGTGCGGCTGGCTGTTGATGGGCCGGCTGTTCATGCAGGGCATGGCGCCTTCGGAGCGTGATGCCGATGAACTGCTCGACCAGTTTGCTGCCGCCATGGATTCGCCCCATCGTGCCGTGCAGACGGCGGCGCAGAAAACGCTGATGAAATATATGGATTTGGGCGAAGCCGAGGAGCGCCGGGGCGAAAAAATCCTGGAAAGCCTGGAGCGGCGGGCAGCCGGTGCAAGCGAAGGGTTGTAAGAGAAATCCTGCTTCGGCGGACCCTAGAGCCGGAGAAGGCATACAGAAAAAACAGTCAGTACTTTCGGATTTTCTAAAGTACTGACTGTTTTTTCTAAAGTACTGATAGTTTTTCCGAAAGTACTGACTGTTTTTTCAGCCGCAGGAACCGTTTCCTTTTCGTGTCTTGAAAGGACAGCCGGGGTGCCCGGCAGCCTTTGTGGATGCCCCGTGGCAGTGCACGGCCGCGGTAGCGCAGTCTTAACGGGCCGACGGGTCGAGTGCCGCCAGGAAGGATTTGGGCCACGGCGTTTCAAACTGTAACGGCTCGCCGGTGACGGGATGATAAAAATTCAGACGGAAGGCATGCAGTGCCAGCCGGCCGATGGGATTGTCGCCGTTTCCGTATTTGACATCGCCGCAAACGGGATGGTTAAGGTCCTGCATGTGTACACGAATCTGGTTTTTGCGGCCGGTTTCCAGCTTCAGTTCCACCAGTGTGTGGCGGCCGTCCGATTTGATTTTTCTGTAATGCGTCAGCGCATATTTTCCGCCGTTGTCCGTGGGAGAGGAGTAGGTGAAATAGGCTTTGTTGTCCTTCAGCCAGCTCTCCACGGAGCCGCTTTCCTGCTCCAGTTCGCCTGAAACGAGGGCCAGGTAGCGCCGGTCGGTGACGATTTGGTGCCAGTTGTGTTCCAGCGTTTGTTCGGCGTCGATGGTTTTGGCATAAACCAGCAGGCCGGAGGTGTCGCGGTCGAGGCGGTGCACCACGTGGGCCGTGCATTTCAGGTGGCGCCTGTGAAAATAGCCGTCGAGCAGGCTTTTGACGCTCAGGGCTTTTGATGAAGTGGCCATGGACAGGATGCCGACATTCTTCTCCACTACGATAATGAAGTCGTCCTCGTAGACAATTTTCACGAATTTGCTGTCCAGCGTGGCAGTATTCTTTCTTTTGCTGATTTCAACGGAGTCGCCGGGCTGTAGCTGGTGGTCGTATTGGCATACGATGCGCTTGTTGACCAGAACGCCGCTATTGCTGAGGATGGCCTTGGCCTTGTTGCGGCTGATGCCGTTGAGGGCACTCATGATGAAGTCTAGAAGGCCTGCCGGTTCTTTTACGGTAAACACCGTGAAGCGTTGTGCTTTGTAGTCGCTATGCATACGGAATGGTGTGCAGGAAATGGTTTTATGTGTGAAACGGGTTATTTTTTCTTTCTTGTCTTTTTGAAAAGCATGCCGATGCTTTTGAGCAGTTTGTAGCCGGTCATGAATCCGTCGTAGGCCGTGTAGGCGGCCATGGCGCGGTTGACAATCAGTTCTGCCTTGTTGCCGGGAACAGGAGTGGCCAGCAGGGCGTCGGTCTTGCTCCTGATGCTCTGCTCTTTTTCCTCAATCTGTTTCATGAGTTCGGCGCGGCGCAACTTCAGTGCGGCCAGGGTATAGGTGTTTGACTTCATGCTTTATTCTCCTCTTCTTTGTTGGAATCCAGGAACAGATGTCCCAGGAAATTGGCAATGGGCTGGATGATGAGCGGCTTGCGCAACAGGTAGAGCAGGGCGGCAAGCAGCAGGTAGAAGCCGGCGACCAGCAACAGGGCCAGCGACTCGTTGCCTAACGTGTCGGCCAGGCCTTTGGCTGTGCTGTAGGACAGGAAAAACAGGGCGAACAGCAGCAGCAGCAACAGCACCAGACTGAGGAAAAAGGCCGCAAGCAGCACGGTGAACTTGCTCACGAGGTCCAGCCTGGCCAGTTCGTAGCGCAAACCGATATACGACTTGATTTCTGCGATAAGGGCGCGCAGGGAGCGGATATTCTGATCGGACGAAAACATGATGCGTATCTTCTTGTTAAACAAAGCAATTGGTTTCTGGTTGCCGTAAATGAAAATAGAAGCCAGCAGCAAAATTACAAAAAAGAATCTGCCTGGCTTCTATTTTCGGGGAGGAAATCCCGCTTATTGACGGTCCTGCAACTCGTCGGCAATATCGTCGACAAGGCTGTCCATCTCCTCGCGGTTCAAGCGGATACCTTTTTTACGGAGGGCCTCAGCTATTTTGCTGCGGGTATCTGCACCTTTTTCGGGAGCGAAAAGAACTCCAACTGCTGCGCCTACAACGGCTCCACCGAGGAAGGCTGCCAAAATGTTGATTGCTTTCATGATTGTAACAGGTTTTTATGTTCAACGTCTCAAATTTACGCTTTTTCATTTAATGAATAAGGAAATAATTGTTATTTTTGCATGAAAATTCTGTAATTTCATTTTAGTTTGCATAGTTTAACGGCAGAGGACTCCGAATTCGCGGTAAGAATCGTACATTTGTGCCGGTTCACTCTGCGCGGGTCCGGTTTTCCGGAACTTGGTCAGAACATACGAAAATTCAAATATTATCGACAAATGAAAAAATCTTTATTATTGACTTTGACATTGTGTTCAGCAGTAGTGCTGACTGGTTGCAAATCAAAGGAAAGTGCTTACCGCCAGGCTTATGAGAAGGCTAAGGCTCAGGAAATGGCAGGCAACAATGAGAATACTGCGGCCGTTACTCCGGTAGAGGATAACCGTCAGGTGAACGTAACGCCCGTGACTCCTCCCGCACGTCCGGCCAATCCTGTGGACCACAGTGATGTCCGCACCATTGCAGGCGGCTTCAACCTCGTCAGCGGTAATCCCTTGAAGACTTATAGCGTAGTGGTGGGCAGCTTCCAGGCACAGACAAATGCCGAGAGCCTGATGTCCGTGCTCAAGGACGGCGGTTATGACGCCCGCGTGGTAAAGACGAACGAAACCATCAACGGACATACCGGTTGGTTCCGTGTGATTGCCTGCTCCTATGATGACAAGGCAACTGCAGCCCAGATGCGCAGCCAGTTGAACTCCAAGTACAATGGCGCGTGGTTGCTCTATAGCAAGTAAGAAATAACGTCATGTGCCTCCGTGCTCATGATTCCGGATGCCAATCGTTGCGTGCGTCTAAGGTGCGCAACGGTTGGCATCCTGTTTTTTGCAGAAGGAGGGTGTTTGCGGCCTGTTTGCTGATAATGAGCGGACTTGCCGGTTTGCGGGCGCAGAATGCGCCGGATATGGACAGCCTGATGGCCCGCACGTTTTCCTATGTGCTTCGCAACGGACTCCGCAACGACGGTTTTTCTTCCGAAGTCTATGTGCAGCATCATCTTTACACGCGGCGGCGTGGTGTGCTGATGCGCTATTTGCCCGGCGGCCTGCGGCTGGAAAAGGGGAAAAACGAGTATTTCGGCGAGAGTCTTTCGAAATACCAGTTTATGCCTCCGGCGCAGATCGACCGTAAGGATTTGGCAGCCTTCAGCACGATGCCTTATGTTGAGCAGCCGCGCGACCAGTGGCTGGGCAACTACAGCATGTCGATTTATGAGCCCAATTTGTTTTCCAACGGACTGCTGTCTCCCTTTAACGCCATCAACCGCCGTTATTACAGGTATAAGTATATTTATTCGTATGATGACCCGGAGCGTCGTGTGGCCTGTGTGCATATCGAGCCGCGCATATGGAATTCGCAGCTGGTGCGCGGAACGGCCGATATCGATGAGGCTACGGGGGCCGTGCGGCGCTTTTCCTTTGACTTCTATTACGGATGGGCACACCTGCATGTGACGGGAACGTTGGGCAAGGACGGAAGGTCGTCGCTTTTGCCGGAAAAGATTTCACTGGATTCCGACATGAAGGTGCTGGGCAATGTGCAGGTGGACCGTTTCGACGCGGTGGTGAAGTATGATTTTAACAGACCGGAAGAGCAGACTGCGGACGATAGCCTGAAACAGCGCAATCGGTTTGACCTTACGGAGCAGTGCCGCCTGCATGTTGATACGACCAGCGTGCGGCGCGATCTTGCTTTTTTTGAGGAGCACAGGCCTGTTGCGCTGACGAAGGAACAGCGTGATATTTATGAGCGGGCTGCCAGTGCGAAGCGTACGACCACGGACAGCCTGAAGAATGCGTCGTTCCAGCCGCTTTACCAGACGGCGGAGAATATATTCCTGGACAGCCATTCCCTGCAGCTGGGCGACCACGGGACGCTCCGGCTGCCGCCTTTGCTGACGCCTTCGATGGTGGAATGGTCGCGCGGGGACGGCATATCGTTGCGTACGCGCCTTTCCTTCGACTTTCCGCTTTCGCAGAAGAGCCGGCTTCAGTTCCGGCCGCAGGTGGGCTACAACTTCCGGCAGAAACGCGTATATTGGGAATGCCCGCTGCAGTTGCGCTTCTTGCCTAAATATGACGGATGCCTGAGCATTCAGGCGGCGGGTGGTGAATATATCTATAACAGCAAGCAGGCCGACGAAGTGCGTGAGAAACTGGAAGGCATAACCCATTACGACTCGTTGCTGCAGGTGTTCAACCGTTACGACTTTCATTATTACCGTGACAGCCGTTTCCTGGCCGAGGTCAGCTTTCAGCCCGTCGTCGGTTTGCGGCTGGCCGGCGGATTGCGCTATCATCAGCGCAGGATGCTTGGATGGAACGAACTGGCCGACCGTACGGGCATGAAGCGCACGTTGCAGGGACTGGCGCCGCGGCTGCAGATGGAGTGGACGCCGGCGCAGTATTATTATCGCGACAATGATTTTCCGGTGCCTCTCTATTCTTCCTGGCCCACATTCCTGCTGAGTTATGAACGCAGTATTGCTTCTGTCGACGCCAATACGCGCTACGAGCGCATAGAGTTTGATGCCTCTTACCGGCTGCGGATGCATGCGCTGCGCTCACTGTATTTCCGCGTGGGTTCCGGTCTGTATACGGTGAGAGCCGACGATTGTTTCCTTTACTACGATAATTTCCGTTACCGCTCGTTGCAGACGGCCGAGATGTGTGCTTTCACGGGACAGTTTCAGCTGCTCGACAGCCGCTGGTATAATGAGTCGGACTATTATCTGCGCTTCTCGGCAGCCTATGAGAGCCCGATGCTGCTCTTTTCCCGAATCAGGCATCTGACGCGGGTGGTGGAGCGTGAATATCTGTTCTGCAATCTGCTGAATGTGCGGGCGCTTGACTTCTACAGTGAGTTCGGTTATGGCATTTCGCTTCCCTTGCTCCAGGTGGCGGTTTTCGGTGCCGTGGCAGGCAAAAAGCAGAGTGCCATTGGTTGCAAGGTGGCATTCCGGCTGGGAGATTACGATTAGCAACGCGCAGCCGGTGTTGCCATGAACGCACCGCCCCTGCAGATTCCGTACGGCTGTTGCGGCGGTGTCTCTGCAGGGGCGGTGTGCTTAAGGCGGGAACGGTCCGCTTTAGCGGATGAAGAGGAGTTCCCGGTATTTCGGCAATGGCCAGATTTCATCCTCGACGATGAGTTCCAGACTGTCGATGTGCCGGCGTATGGCATCGAGGAAGGGAGTGATGTTGTCGTGATAGGCAATGGCCTTTTCGCGGATAGATTCGATGCGGTTGGCCACTTTCCGGTTTTCGACCATGGCTTCCACGTTTTCTGCAATGAAGCTGGTGTGCTTGTCGATTTTCTCAATCAGGTCGATGTTGTAAGTGGTCAGCGCCTTGATGCGTTCGGGGTCGTCGAAGGCCTGCTTGATTTTGTGCACGTTGTCGGCCAGTTCGCTCTGGTATTTTGTGGCCACGGGGATGATGTGGTTCATGCAGAGGTCGCCGAGAACGCGGCTTTCAATCTGTACTTTCTTGAAATAGGTTTCCCACTTGATTTCGTTGCGGGCTTCGAGCTCATGGCGCTGCATGACGTGCATGCTTTCAAACATGCGGATGGTGCTCTCGTCCATGTAGCGGTCGAATACGAGCGGGCAGGAGGTTTCGCAGTCGAGTCCGCGGCGCTGGGCCTCTGCTTTCCATTCCTCGCTGTAGCCGTTGCCGTCGAAGCGGATGGGCTGGCAGGTGCGGATGTCTTCGCGGAGCACGCTGAGGAGGGCGGAGATGGTGCCCTGTCCCTGTGCCACGAGAGCGTCGACACGCTGCTTGAAGTCGGTCAGCGCCTCTGCCACAGCCGTGTTGAGGGCGATGAGGGCGCTGGCACAGTTGGCGCTGGAGCCCACGGCACGGAATTCGAAGCGGTTGCCGGTGAAGGCGAAGGGCGAGGTGCGGTTGCGGTCGGTGTTGTCAATCATGAGCTCGGGAATCTGCGGAATCTCCAGTTTCACACCGTGTTTTCCCTCCATGGTGAGGAGCTCGCTGTCGGTGGAGTTGAGCACCTTGTCGAGCAGTTCGTTGAGTTGCTTGCCCAGGAAGCTGGAGATGATGGCGGGAGGAGCCTCGTTGCCGCCCAGTCGGTGAGCGTTGTTGGCGCTCATGATGGAGGCTTTGAGCAGTCCGTTGTGACGGTAGACGCCCATGAGGGTTTCCACGACGAAGGTGATGAAGCGCAGGTTTTCCTCGTGCGTTTTTCCGGGAGCATGCAGCAGCACGCCGGTGTCGGTGGTCAGACTCCAGTTGTTGTGCTTGCCCGACCCGTTGATGCCGGCGAAGGGCTTTTCGTGGAGCAGGCAGCGGAAACCGTGCTTGCGGGCTATCTTGCGCATGAGCGACATGATGAGCATGTTGTGGTCGACGGCCAGGTTGCACTCCTCGAAGATGGGAGCCAGTTCAAACTGGTTGGGGGCCACCTCGTTGTGGCGGGTCTTGCAGGGAATGCCCAGCTCGAGCGCCTGGATTTCAAGGTCGCGCATGAATTCGGCCACCCGTTCGGGAATAGCGCCGAAATAGTGGTCGTCCATCTGCTGGTTTTTCGACGATTCGTGGCCCATCAGTGTGCGGCCGGTGAGCAGCAGGTCGGGACGTGCGGCATAAAGGCCTTCGTCCACGAGGAAGTATTCCTGCTCCCAACCCAGGTTGGTCGACACCTTGTTGACGTTGGGGTCGAAGAAGCGGGCCACGGCTGTAGCGGCGCGGTCGATGGCTGCGAGCGACTTTTTGAGCGGAGCCTTATAGTCGAGCGCCTCGCCGGTGTAGGAGATGAAGACGGTGGGTATCATCAGCGTGTCGCCGATGATGAAGACGGGCGACGCGGGGTCCCAGGCCGAATAGCCGCGAGCCTCGAAGGTGGAGCGGATTCCGCCGTTGGGGAAACTGGAAGCATCCGGTTCCTGCTGCACGAGTTCCTTGCCTGAAAAGTTTTCCACCATGCCGCCCTTCCGGTCGTGTTCCACGAAGGCGTCGTGCTTTTCGGCTGTGCCTTCGGTCAGGGGCTGGAACCAGTGGGTGCAATGGGTCACACCGTTTTCAATGGCCCATCGCTTCATGCCCTTGGCCACCTCGTCGGCCACGTCCATGGTCAGCGGCTTGCCCTGTTCGATGGCTTCGCGCAGCTGCTGGTAGGTGTTGAGCGGAAGATACTTGAACATCTTTTCCTTGTTGAAGACATACTTCGCGAAGTATTCCGACGGCCGTTCGGCCGGTGCCTTCACCTCAACGGGGCGCTTTTTGAAGGCCTCTTCTACCACTTTGAATCTCAGATTGCTCATACGTTCTACTGATTAGTTTGCACTTTTACACTTTTAATCGGCAAATTTACTACAAAAAAGTGAAATGTGGAAATATATAGTGATAGATATGATTTACAAGGGCTTTAGTTGAAGTGAAGATGGCTTGAGAAACCGTTGCAGTCCCAGCTAAAACTCAATCTTGGCGCACTGCATTACTTTTTCGTAATCATGTCTGAAAATAAGACGAATGGTGTGGTTGATAAACCGCTTCAATCCTAAGTGGGGAAAAAGGAGGCCGTTACAACGAATAAAGGAATCAGCAACAGTGCCGATTCCTCTATAGGAAAACCTTTTGTCTTTCTTGCGTTAAAACATATATGCGGCTGAAATTCTAAATGTCCTGTCTTTAAGAGAAAGGATTTTCCACCGTTCTTTCGTGGGGGACATTAGGCTCAATTCATAGCCTATATATACTTGGATGTTGCTGCTTGTTTCGATGCCTGCTATTGCGTCTATACCGAAGTCAAAACGTTTATATGTGTCATTCGTGAACAGATTTCCGCCATAGGGATTAACTGTATCAGACGTGTTGTAGCCGTCAAACTCACTTTTTCCAGAAAGCCCAAAGGCAAAATAGGGTCCAATGCCTGCAAGAATTTTTATGTTATCGCTTATGGTATATTTATATCCTATGTGGATAGGCATTTCTAAATAATATAGGCGGCATTTCCATTCAATGTTTTCTTTACCTGTCTCATCTGTCAAGTCTTCTTTCCATCCTTTGGCGGAAAGTTTAAGTCCGAAATCCCCGAAAACATGATTTTCGTTATTCGAAAAGCTAATTTCGCTTTTAGCGCCAATATTAAAGCCTAATCGTGCATCGGCTTCTTTGGGGTTTGACAACTGCAAACCTGCAACCACTCCGTATCGCATGGATTGGGCGAATCCGTCGAAACTTGCAAGCGCAAAGAAGGCCAACAGAAAAAAGTAAAAGTGAGTCTTCATTAATATAAGAATATGGTTAAATATGGTCAATTGTATTACAAGCAGCTGGCATCAATATAATTGAGCTTGCCATTTTTTCATCCATTAATATCGTCGTTCTTGCTGAAAAACAGAACATATCTCCTTCTGTTTGTTGATTTGTCATAAATAACAATCATAGTTTTCTTCATTTTGGATGAGATATGACTTTTGCATCGAATCCTCCACATCGCAACAAAGGTAATGATTTTTTGTTCTTACCATCAGACATTTCCTCTAAAAATTATCAGAAAACTCCATCGGCTTTCATGAATGGGGTGTTTGAAAATTCTAAGTAGGGCATTGGGTGATGTAAAAGTGTTCCTCTTTTGGAAATCATCATCGTAAGGTGGTGGCTGTGTGGTGGGGTGGGATAACGCATAGGGAAACCAGAAGGCGCTTAATTCTTCGCAGCATGTGCCGTATGGTCGTGTATGGGTAAGGATTGGGTGATATTTCTTTTTGATGTGACTGCCGGCAACTCGTTGGCTGATTATACCTACTCTTTTAAAATGTCCGGTTTGGAAAATCCGGAACGGGAAAGTATCCGTTGTTCCAACGCAAGGGCGTCCATATTTGTCCAAAAGACGACGGATTTCGGAGTCAACATGAAGAAAAACAAGGTCCGGAAGTTTCGTTTTCGCAACCTTGTCACAGCGTAGGGGCTTGTAGCCTTCTATAATGAGATAACAATTATCACAGGGAGAAGGCGTGGGTGTGGATAGGTCTGTCAAGAGAGATGTACTGTACAGCATACAGCTTATGTCAGAGCGGGCGGATTTTATATAGGGGTTGATACTGTCCATCGAGACGGGTGAGGCTACATTGTTGAGCAGGCCGGAATGGAATATGTTAAAGATTCGGAAACGGAATTTGGATTTTCTTCATTTTTGTTGTATCTTTGTATCAGCAGCAGGCGGGAGGCGCGATGGAAACATTGGGCTTCCCGCTTTTTTGTGGTTTTACCGCAGAAACGGGAGCAGGATTCGTTTTTTCTGTCCTTACTTCCGTTTTTTCTGTCCTTACTTTTGTTTTTCCAGTCCTTACTTTGGTTGTCCGAAATGCTTTTCCGCGTCTCCGGAAAAGGGGCGTAACCGCTTGCCGTGGCCGGTTCTTCGTCTGCAGAAGGTTAATCTTTCCTAAAAATGAAGGGGCGGAAGGCTGGGTTATGCCCCTTGCTTTTTCCCTTCTGCACCGCATGGGGCATGCGGCCGGCTGCCGGCGGTTTTCATGCAGCCCGATGCGCGGGAATGCCCTTAAACTTGCTGTCTTCCAGCTGTGGCTGGCTGCTGCGGCCGGCTGCCTTGACTTCATGTCCTCGTTATGCGGCCGGCTTGCGCTTTCCTTCCGCTTCGGTGGGCAAAAACTGGTGCGCTTCACCGTAAAATCGTCTCGCCCGATTTAGGCAGGGTGGGGCTAAAAAAACTGGCCGTCCGGTTTGAAGGATGTGGGGAAAAGCGTACTTTTGTAGAAAATCTGAAAAACTGACATGAAAATCGCAATCGTCATTCCCTGTTACAACGAGGAAAAAGTGCTGCACGAAACATTTGCGCGCCTGCAGAAGGTCTGCCGGCGGATGGAGAAAACGCATGAGGGACTGTGGGTCCAGTTGCTTTTTGTCGATGACGGCAGCACCGACGCCACATGGTCCATCGTGACTGAACTTTCGGCATCATCGCCGGCGGTGGGCGGACTGAAGCTGGCGCACAATGCGGGCCATCAGCATGCCCTGTGGGCCGGATTGGAGTGGGCCGCAAAGCATGTTGACGCCGCGATTTCCATTGATGCCGATTTGCAGGACGACGTGGAGGTGATTCCCGAAATGGTGCAGAAATTCCTGGCCGGGGCCGACATCGTGTTTGGCGTGCGCAAGGAGCGCTCCACCGACACTTTTTTCAAGAGGCATACGGCGCAGTTCTTCTATCGCCTTATGGCCGGACTGGGGGGTGAGATAGTCTATAACCACGCCGACTATCGCCTCATGAGCCGCAGGGCTCTGCAGGCCCTGATGCTCTTTCCCGAGCAGAATCTGTTTTTGCGCGGAATGGTGAAATCGTTGGGATTCAATCAGGAGTGCGTCTACTACGACCGTGCCGAGCGCTACGCCGGCGAGTCCAAGTATCCGCTTCGCAAGATGATTAGCTTTGCGCTCGACGGCATTACCTCTTTCTCCGTGCGGCCGTTGCGCTACATCGTGATTCTGGGATTGGTGTTTATGCTGATGGCTGTCGTTGCTATCGTCTACGGCCTGCTGTCGTTTGCCAGCGGTTCGGCGCTTCCCGGATGGACGTCTCTGATGGTGTCCCTGTGGTTCATCGGCGGCGCCATCCTCACGGCCGTGGGCATCATCGGCGAATATGTGGGGAAAATCTACAGCGAGGTGAAGCATCGTCCGCGCTATCTGCTCGACCGGCTGATTGAGCCGGGCGAGGCGGACGCCTCTTCGCGGTAGAGTTCTAATATAATATAGGTATATGGGCCGGCAGTTTCCGCACAGCCGGCCCGTTTCTTGTTTTACCGGCGGGCAGCAGGCGGCTGCTTCGGATAAGCAAGCGAGGCTTTGCCCGCGGGGTATCCATGGCAGTGCTTTTCTTCGGAATCTCTGGTTTTTATCATGTGCAACTGGCAAACGCCATGCGATAAATGCATTTCAGTCGCATTTTTTTATATGTTTTTTAGAGGAAAGCGCAAAAAAAATATTTTTTCTTGCTCAAATAAAATAATTTGAATACATTTGCACTCGATTAGGGCCGTTAAAGACGGTGAAATCCATTATGAAAAAATCCTTCCTTGGAAGGTTCGGCATAAATATACATAATGTACATTATACCGGCCTTTGGATTTAAGCATCCAAAGGAAACCAAATTGTAATATGATGCTTATTGGTGTGTGTATCAGCTGTTTACCCTCTTTCTTAGGGGTAAACTTTTTGTTTTGTAAGGACTTGTTGTTATCCGGAAGTATTTTTTTTATTACTCCTAAGGTAAGGCAACGGAACTTATAAATTTGCTGAAAGGAGTTGAGTTGAAAGGAAATGAGTCCATACAAAATAACTTAAAACGGGGCACAGCGAAAACTGTGCCCCGTTCTCTATTCTACTGATTGGCCACAATGATTAATTGTTGGCTACAGTCTTGGGAACTACCACCTTATATTCGAATGTGTAAGCAGTAATATTCTTGTTGTCATCATAAACCGGCTTGGGTTGAGCACCATCGAAGGTGATGGGACCCCACTTCGGTTTCTGCACTGTTACATAGAGCGTTACTACGTGATCGTTTTGGATGGCCAAACCAAGTCCCTTATCGGTAAATGAAACCTGACCATTTTCGTCAACTTTCAAAATTGCTTCTTCGCCAGTTTCAGATAACTTGTAAGTAGGACGTGCCATTGCATACAAATCGAACGGATCTTTATTGAACTCAGCTTTATCGCGTTCACCCTTTACAAAAGTTTGAACGATGCCATCCTTCAGCATGGTACGACCAATATAGTCTTTCCAAGTGAAATTCTTGATGGTGAGGACATCACTCTTCTTCGCGAATACAACCTGTGTATCAAGCGATGGAGCGGTGATAGTTCCTGCTAGCTGGAGAAGTTCTATAACGAATTTTTCATTGTGCCATTCGGTACCGTCATTGAAAAGTACATTGGCTTCACCCTTAATAGCCTTACCATCATAGTTGATTGGATCTATTTTGATTTCAGCATTATTTGCTTGGCCACTACCTGTTACGTAGCTAACTGCCGTTATACCCTTACCTGTTTCTGAATTGGCCAAGAGTTTAACACTAGCATAATATTTTTCCGCTGCGTTCTTTTCAACATCGGCGAAGTTCTGATAGAATGAGCGAACATCAGCAACCAAGTCTACAGCATCAACTATATTAACTTTTTTCTTATCAGAAGTTTCGACCTCTACAGTTGTGATAGTCGGAGTCAAGATAACATTGTCTTTTGCACCCCAAACAGCTTCTACACGCTTCCAGCCCAATACGTCCTTGCCGGGATATTGAACAGCAGAGATGTTAATCTTAATCTGATATTCTGATGCAGTTGTTGTGGAGCCGGCATTCTTGTCTTTGAAATTGATGACAAGTTCGCCACCGACATGTTTAGAATGCTGAGCTATGTTGATAGCAACAGACTTGTAGTCTGCTGTTACTTCTACAGAATTGCGAGGATCAACATATCCGTCTTTATCAGCAAGAACAACACTTGCGTTGCTGGTCATCTCGGTATTCATCAGCATGTTCTGCAAATCTGCGGTACCCATCTTGAAGGCATTTGCCAAAGTAACTGCATTTAAGACATAGCGTTCTCCATCAGTAGCAACATCCGGCCAGTTAACAACCAAATCCTCGTAGTTGCAAATTAAGATAGCCTTAATAACTTCAAATTGACGGTTTGTGTACGTTGTCGTAGAATTGTATTTTACTCCACCAACATTAACCGAAAGCTTCGCTTCTGGTGTAGCTGTTACTCCCAGCATACTGGACTCCTTCTTTGCCAGGGTTACGACACCGGTCTGAGCATCAATAGCAAACGGTTTGCGGTTTTCATCTTCATTAGCGTATTTTAATGCATACGTGATATTAAAGATTTCAGACGGGAATTTTCCTGTCAGTGAGTCGCATTGTGTGACGCCATTTAATTTTCCAACCAATTTTCTTCCCTTACTCAAGTCGTAAGACTCACCCTTTGAACCATCCCAAACAAAGGTTTGCTTTTCATCAGGAACAGCTCCTTCTGAAAGTGGATTGATTTCTACGCTAATATTATCTATTTTAATATTACTATGCTCAGCGACGAAGAAGTTGGAGGTTATGTCTGTGTAGTCCTCTTTGGTAGTATTTTCCTCTGTATTTTCACCTGTTGCAGGAACTACATGGGCACATAAAGCATAAGCTCCTTCATTTACAAAGTCTTTACTTCTTGCAACCTTGAAGGATACAATACCTTGTTCTTCGAGTTCTGCATTTTCCAAATATTCTGCGTCCAGATAGTTAATCAAGCCAGAACGAGAAAGTTTTTGTCCTTCGAAAGTGACTGTATACTTTCCTTCTTTGAATGCAGCTACTGCCGATGCAGGTGATACGCGGAATTTGACTACGCCATCTACATTTTCAGCAACAACACCAAATTTGCCATTATCAGAACTCTTTAACTCAAGAGTATTGAATTCCAGATTCTTTGCCTGTAAATTTGCATCATATTCCGGCAAGTACATGAGGCTCTGAATCATCAGTCCCATAATCTTGTCGAATTCGGCTCGTACAGCGTCAGCCTCTTCTTTGATGGCTGTGGTGATGACACCACCTTCTTTCATAGCTTCTTCGATGAGACCATCAACCTTGTTGCTGAGATTTGTTAAGTCTTCGGCATTAGCCTTCCCGTTCAGCAAACCTTCCAAGGTCTGTCCTTTCAGGTTTTCAAGACCACCCAAGAATGCGACAACAGTATCCATGTCGTTTTTGGTTGCATAGTCAGCAAATTTCTGAGACAGAGCATCCAGTTCGGGACGATATTTGTCCTCGACTTTAGTCATGACGTCATCAACTGCAGCAGTAATTTTTGCAGTTAGAGCAACGTCCAACTTCTTGATTTCTTCGTCAGTGTAGCCGTTTACCTTTTCTTCAAGCCCTTTGAGCTCAGCAACGTCAGCAGCCAGTCCGGCAATCTGTTCGCCATACTTGGCCTCCTGAATTGTCTTCAACTGGTTCATAGCTTCTGCCAAATCCGCAGCAACCTGATCCAACTGTGCCTTAATGCTTTCGGTGTCACCGCCAGCGCCCATCAGTTCTTCCAGCTTCTTGCTGAGTTCCTCCTGCTTGGAAGTCAAATCGGTGATCTTTCCGTTCAATTCCTCCTTCACGCCTTCCATAGCAGCAGCAAGTTCTGCGTTTACCTTGTCAATCTGCTCTTGTACTGCGTTAGAAAGACCTTCGATTTCATCCTTTCCGGCTTTCTGGTCAATAGCATTCTGTAAAGCTTCAGCTGTCTGCTTGAGGTTGTTCACTGCTTCACTGTTGGCATTAGCTTCGCCAGCCACTTGTGCAATTTCTGCCTCCAGGCCCTCGATGGCAGTCTGAAGAGCAGTAGTAATCTCGCTCTTCGATGCATCCAATTGCTTTTTCAGCGCATCGATCTGCTCCTGTTGATTCTTGATGTCATCATCGTAATCCGAGCAACTTACTACGCCAGCCGAAGTGGCTGCCATCAAAGCGCAGAAAACTGACACCTTAATAAAATTCTTTTTCATAAATTAATTAATTTTGATTAGAATTGATATAAAGTTACTGATGTTAATTCAATCCAACCGGCTGCTTCCGGTTTCGTGCCGTTCAGCCATTTTGTTTATTGCTATAATGTGTTTTTGCTCTTTCTTTCTATATTTTCCTCTGCTGTTTTGGGGTTTTACAATTATTCTACACACTTTGTTTTACACTTGTTATATATATATTGTACATTATGTATAATAGAATTTTCATTTAGTACATGTTTTGTCCTATTTTGTTGTTTCTTTCTTGAATAGTTTGCCAAAACTTGTTTTTTATATTTCTTATCTGGAGTAATCTGGAAGGGAAATGGGAGAAAAACGACACGGGACTGTCCTGTTTGAAGGGCGGAATGTTGAAATTAGACGATTCTGCAAGACGCAGTATGTCGCATATCGGATTTATCGTCCGCATATCCTGAATTTTATTGCATAGTCGCGCTCTTTTTAGAAGAACCGGCAGATGGTTTCGCGGAATAAAGGGGAGAAATTGGAGCATCTGAATTTTTTTTAGGGAAATCGTTTGTGCTTTCTTTTTTCGTAGAAGTTTGTTTTGTGCAGATTGCCGTCGGATTTGCCGTATGTTGTCTTTGAATATTGTAGAGAGGAAAATTGGGGCCTCCGGCTTGGATATCGTCGAAGCCATGGTGATTTTATTTTGTCATTTACAATAATGGATTTTGCAAATTTTCAGTTCGTTGCCGGTTTAGAGTGCTTTCCTTTCGTGTTCCGCCGCTGGCGCTCTTGTTTTCGCAGAATGCGTATGGTTGTGGGTCGGACCGAAGAGCTATTGTCATGAAATATAGAGGTTATGCTATGCCATGTGCTTTTTTTTTCCTAATTTTGCCGCTGTTTTACACTTGATTTATAACTAAACTGTTTTTCGCCCGCTGGGACGCATGCACGAGCCTCGGCGTTTCGCGCAGGTGCGTCAGTGTGACTTTCGTTGCAACCGGCGTGGTGAATGGGCGCTGTATGGTATGTGTGTGGTTTTTCTAAGCGGTAGCAGAACGGTTGGTTGTAAATGCTTATATGGAATATATGTGCATGAAAGTTCTTTTCAGAAGACATCTGGCTCTGGCGCTGCTGGCGTTGGTGTCGGGTGGAGCGTATGCGCAACGGGTAGCCGTCAAGTCGAATGCGCTGTATTGGGCGGCAGCTTCCCCTAATTTGGGGGTGGAGTTCCGCCTGTCCCGTCATTTTACGCTGAATGTGGAGGCCGCAGCCAATCCTTTCCAGTTCGGAAAGGATATTCAGCCTTATTTTGCAGGTCTTACGCCTGAGGTGCGTTATTGGTTTGAAGCGCGCCCGCATGCCCGGCATTTTATCGGCGCCATGGCATTAGGCAGTATCTACGACATCCGTTTTAAGGAAAAATGCCACGAAGGCACGGCTTTCGGGGCCGGCTTGACGTATGGCTACAGTTTTGTGCTCAGTTCGCGTTGGAGCGTGGAGACTACGGTAGGTGCAGGTGTGTTGCGCTACAAGGAACGGCGCTATGACGCAGGCAGTGCCGCACCGGCGCGGACGAACAACGAGCGCGTGGCTTTTGCTCCGTTGAAACTGGGAGTTTCTTTTGTTTATCTCATCAAATAGCATTTCCGTTACATGAAGAAGATTCCTACTTTCAAGGCAGGCCTGTTGGCCCTCCTTGCGCTCTTCCTGCTGCCGGCCGGAAGGGTTGTGGCTCAGAATATCCGTGTGGTGGGCAAGGTGGTGACGAAGGACACGGCCCGTGTGCCCATTCCCAACGTGATGCTGGTGGACATGCGTACGCAGACGTATCTGACGGAGACCGACGCCGAGGGCGTCTTTCGCCTCGACTGTGACCCGGATGCGAAAATCCGATTCCAGAGCATTGACGTGGAGCCCGAGGTGGTCCGCATCAAGGGACGTACGAACCTGGTGGTCGAACTCAAGTCGCGCGAGAATATCCTGCGTGAGGCCGTAGTGGTGGCCAAAGGCGATTTGAAGGATACCATCCGCATAGAGCCGGGCGATGTGTTGCAGACGGGCAACCGTTTCCGCATCCGGGCGCAAATCAAGATGGGCGAGGACAAGTTTGGCAGCAATTGCCGCCTGGTGGCGCAACCCGTGCTTTATAATTATACGAAGAAGGAGGCTTATCTGATGCCGCCTATGGTGGTGGACGGCCGTAACTACGGAAGGACGCAGCGCCGCATGTACGACGTGCTCAGCGACGACGGCTCGTTGGTCGACCGCGACCCGTTGGGCAAATATGTCACCTATCTGGAGAAGGATTCCATCGGCGGCAAGGGCCGTCAGCGTTTCTACAGCATCGTTTACCGCGACAGTGTGGATGCCGTGCTGGGCAAGCGCGACTTTATCCGCTGCGACATCACCTATACGGTGGAGGATTATAGCCGGGTGCTGTATTGTGCGACGGAGAATTATGCCGAGGGAGTGGTCAACCCTCTGCGCTTCCTGCAATATCCGAGCAAGGGAAGCATCGTGACCGATTCGGCCTATTATCCCCGTCCGGAGTTGCAGTTGCGCGACAGTCGCGGACAGGTCAACCTGCTCTTCAACATCGGGAAGACGACTTTGGATATGAACAATCCGCAGAACCGGGCGGAACTGGACAAAATGGAAAAGCAGCTCAAGCTCATCGCCAGCATGGAAGGTTCCAGCATCAAGTCGTTCAAGGTGAAGGGAACAGCCTCGCCCGATGGCGGCTATGACTTGAACTGGCGCCTGGCGCAGGGCCGTACGGCTACGGCACGTGACATGGTGCTCAGCCGTCTGGATGAGGAAACGCGCATGAGCATGTTTTCCGCAGCCGAGGCGCAGGTGGCGCCGTGGGACAGCGTGGTGGCCATGCTCCGTGCCGACGGCCGGACGAAGGAAGCCGAAGAAATGGCGGACATCATAACCAAGCATCCTACGCACAATGCACAGAGTGCCGCCATGCGGCGTCTGCCCTATTACCGTTCATTGCTGGAGAAGTCCTATCTGCCGCGCCTGCGCCGGGTGGAATATGAAATCAAGTACGACATCCGCCGTGTGCTGACGGTCGAAGAGATTGATGCCTATTACCGCAAGGACCCCAACAGCCTTTCGAAATATGAATTCTTCCGTCTGATCCGTGCGGAGAAGGATGCGGCCCGGCGTGAGACCATCTGCCGCGACGCTCTGCGTGTGCATCCCGACTTCTGGATGGCCGCCAACGACCTGCAGGCGTTGCTCATCGACCAGAACCGTTCGGACGACCGGCTGCTGGAGCGTTTTGTCAAGCCGAAGTCGCACGTATCGATGCTGACCAACCACATTATGGCCTTGCTCGACGCCAACCGTTATGCGGCGGCCGACACCATAGCCACCTATGTGAAGAAGACGCCTGAAACAGAGCTTCTTCTGGCTGTGGTCGGCGTCAACAACGACCGCATTCAGGCCAATTACAAGGTGATTGAGAAATCTTCGCCTTTGAATAGAGTCATCATCTGCCTTTACATGAACCGCAACCAGGAGGCCTTTGAGGCCTGCCGCCTGTTGCCGGAAGAGGATGCCTTTACCCACTATCTGCTGGCCACCTGCTACAAGCGGCTTTCCGACGAGGAGCAGGCTACGGCTGAACTGAAGAAGGCCCTGCAGATGAATCCCGAACTGGAGAAGGATGCCATGGTGGATGGCGACCTGCGCAAGCTTTACAAGAAAATCAAGAATATCGACTGACCGCCTTCTGCGGCTGCGTATTCCCTTCGTGGGGAAATGCGGCAGGAAGGCTCAAAAAGTTAGCATATACATTTCAATATGAACAAGTATAGAAAAGATAATGCGTCGGTAGCCGTTCTGTTGCGGCGTACGGGTGCGCTTTTGGGCTGCGTGGCCTGGGGCGTGACGGTTTCGGCGCAGGAAGTCCGCGACACGTTGCTTGAGAATTTCATCGGTGCCGATGCCGTGGACAACTGGAAGAAGCAGCAACCCAGTGAATATGCTTTCGACCATCTGTTGCAGCAGCGCCCCGTGGCCAAGCACTACGCCGGCAAGCGTTTCGGCGACCGCCTGTTCCTCGAAGGGGGCGTGAACTTGCTGTCACCGCTGACACGCAAGCAGAATCTTGGCCTTTATCTGAAGGACTGGGACCCCTCCTTTCATGTAGCTTTGGGCGACTGGGCCACCCCGCTTCACGGTTGGCGCGTGTCGTTCCAGGCGGGTGAATACGGCAGTGGTGCCCGTAAGTCGGATGTGATGGGGGCTTCGCTCGATTATTTGCTGAACATTACGGCCGTTGCGGCTTCTCAATATCAGGTGCCCCGCGCGTTTGAGGTATACGGCGTGGCCGGTGTTGATTATTTCCGTTCGGAATGGAACGGCCAGACGGACGATGCCTTCGGTTTTCATATGGGCTTGCGCGGGCAGTGGAACATGGGCAAGTACACCTATCTTTTCCTGGAGCCCCGGCTGGGCCTCTATTCCGACGAGCTGTTGCACATGTATTCCTGGCGCGGTTACAACCTGGCCGGCACGGTACTGGCCGGACTGGGTTACAGGCTTACGCCGTCGGAGCGGAGCCGCATGCCCTATACCACGAGCGGCAGTTTCCTCGACAATACGTTCTTCTCTTTGTCGGGCGGACCCTCGCTGTTTCTCAACTCTCCCTCGCACCACACTACGCGCGACAAGTTCGGCGTGCAGGGCCGTTTGCATCTGGGCAAGTGGTTCAATCCTTATTCGGGCCTTCGTCTGGGCGTCGGTGCGTCGGTCTATACACACGCCGACTATCCCAGTCTCAAGAGTTTGTCGGCCAGCGCGGGCTATCTGTGGAATCTGCACAACACGTTCGGCGGATATGACGCCGGCCGGCGTTTCTGGATAAATGCTGTGGCTGATGTCTCGGTCAATGTGGGCACTCACGGTGCCGGCCGGCACACCACATTCGGTTTTGGCGGAGGTTTGCAGCCCAATGTTAATCTGGCCAAGGGAGTCGACCTCTTCATTGAACCCCGTGTCGACCTGTACGGTCACCGCTATGCGATGAATGCCGGAAGCAATTCGGGCTTCGATGTGGTGGGTTCGCTGATGGCGGGTCTGGCTTTCCGTCAGGGACTGAACACTCGGGAACAGTTGCAGCGCAATGACGATTTCGAGCAGAAGTCGTGGTATGACCACATTTTCCTGGAAGGCGGTCTGGGAGGAACGTTGCCCATTACGCCGAATTCCGTGGTGGAGCCCTTCCGGCAGATACGTCCCATGGCCCGGCTGGCAGCAGGCAAATGGCTGACCGCCACATCGGGCGTACGGTTGTGGGGAGAAGGCGGACAGTATGAGGACGACCGCGAAACGCGTCACCGTGTGCTGGCAGCCGGAGCCGATTATCTCTGGAATCTGACCAATGCCTTCCATGGCTACGATGCCGGGCGTCCCTGCGAACTGGTGGCTTCGGCCGGTCTGAATCTGGCAGCACTGGCAGGCAGCCGGAAAGTGTATGTGGGAGCCAATGCCGGCCTGAAAGGCACCTGGTATCTCAACGACCTGGTGGGCCTTTATCTGGAGCCGCAGTTGCGTTTCTATAAGAAGGATTTCCTGAAAGCCGGAAGCCTGACGACGGGCGGCCCCGACGTCATGGGCTCGCTGATGGCCGGTTTGCAGTTCCGCATGGCCGGTTACCGTCCGGCCGAAGCAATGGCTGCCTTTGCCGGGGATGAGCGGACCAGTTACATCTCTTGGGGCATAGGAGCAGGTACGACGCTCAACGCTCCGCGCGTTTCGGCCAACTATGGAATGAGCGGCCGCCTGAGCTACGGCCGGTGGCTGACGCCGGCTGCCGGCTGGCGAATCAACGCTACGGGACTCATCAAGCCCCGGGCCGACTACCGGTATGCACTGGCCATGGCCGGGGCCGACTATATGGTGGACATGACGACGCTTGCATATGGTTACAATCCCGACCGTTGGGTCAGCGTGCGTGCCTTTGCGGGTGCGGGCATCGGTGCGGACTACAAAGGCAGTGCCGACCCGAAGATGCACCTCATCGGCGACGTGCATGCGGGCGGTCAGCTGGCCGTTCGTGCCGGCAGCCGCAACGAGATTTTCCTGGAGCCTCAGGCCTCTTATCTGATTGGCGGGAAGCCCATGAGCGGACGTTCGGAGCGGATGCTGGGTACGCTCATGCTGGGTTTGAACCATAAGCTTCGCTACGTGTCGGGAGGCGGTCAGCTTCCGGCGCCCGAGCGCGATGAGTTTGTGAGCTTCTCCATCGGCACCGGTGCGCACACCGGGTCGCTTTTTGCCATGTCGCCTTTCGGGCGCAAGCTGACGCTTGATTTCGACCTCTCCTATGGTCGCTGGTACAACGGCGTTTCGGGTATGCGTCTAGGACTCTCCGATGCGACAGTGCAGCGTCGCGGACGCGGCAACCAGCACATCACGTCGTTTCATGCCGACTATCTGTTCAACCTGCTTGCTCTCAGCGGAGGGGCCAAGGGCATGGAAACCGACTGGCGTCTCAACGGATTTGTGGGTGCGGAGTTGAGTCTGGGCACCAAGGAAGGTATGCGTCCGGCCTGGGCTCCCGGTCTGCAGGCGGGCTTGCAGTTGGGATACATGCTGACGCCGGCGTGCGAACTGTTTGCGGAGCCGGCAGCCGTGCTTACCGGCAAGAACGTGTGGCGCGGTTCGTCGCGGCCGGCCGAAGGACAGCTGCGGCTGATGCTGGGCACCAAATATCATTTTTGACATACGGGCGGGCCGGACGGAGTGATGCCGTCCGGTTGTCGCTGGAAGACGGAAGCCACTGCACCGATTCCTTTTCAGGAGCCGTGCAGTGGCTTCCGTCTTATTTGTCGGAGGAAAGGGGAGGGGCGGTTCCGCCATCGCTATCCGTGACGGCGCACGCGGAGAGAGTCCGCAGGCCGCCGCCGGTGCGGCCGTGTGACGCTGTAGCCGGCGGAGCAAATGTGCGGAAAGGAAGACAAAAAAACAGTCCTTACTTTTGAAAAAACGAAAGTACTGACAGAAAATTCTAAAGTACTGACAGAATTTTCTAAAGTACTGAGTGTTTTTTCAAAAGCAGGGACTGTCGTTTTCCTCCTACCTGCCGGCATTCGCCGAGGCGGGGAAAGGGGATGGCGGCGGGCTGGAATCAGGCCAGCCAGGGATTGTAGCGGCGTTCGTTGCCGATGGTGGTTTGCGGGCCGTGGCCGGGGAGTACGGTCACCTCGTCGGGAAGAGTGAGGATGCGCTCCTTCAGGCTGCTCACGAGGTCGTCGGCGTTGCCACCGGGGAAGTCGGTGCGGCCAATGCTGCCGTCGAAGAGACTGTCGCCGCTGAGCAGGATGCCTTCCGCCGGCAGGTAAAAGCATACCCCGCCGGGGGTGTGGCCGGGAGTGGCTATCACCTGGATTTCCTGCCGGCCGAAACGGAGCGTGTCGCCGGCGGAGAAGAACTGTTCGGCGGCCGGAAGCTGCAGGGGCAGCTCGCGGTGCAGGAAGCGTTTCATCTGTTCAGGAGCCGTGCGGTAGCATTCGGCCTCTTCCTTCGAAAGGCTTGGCCCCAGCCCATAGGTGTCGAAGACGAACTGTGCGCCGAAAATGTGGTCGAAGTGGCTGTGCGTCAGCAGGTGCAGCTTGATGGTGAGGTGGTGGTCCTCAATGAAGCGGCGGATGGTTTCGCGGTCGTTTTCCGAGTAGGCACCGCAGTCCACTATGGCGGCTTCGCCGGTGTCGTCCCACAGCAGATAGCAGTTCTCTTCAATCATGTTGACGACAAAGCGTTGGATGTTAAGCATGGCAGCGTTTTTTTAGAGGGGTATGTAAATTACTTTTTTGGTCTCGTAGAATTCATCCTTGAAGAAATTGCTGAGTTCCCACGTTTCGCAGATTTTGCGGAATGGCATCAATTCGTGCTGCAGTTCGCCGCCTTTAAGGCAGATGAGGCCGTTGGGCAGTGCGTTCTGGTGGGTGCGGGAAACGTTCTTGGAAACCAGTTTCACGAGTTCACCCGTGTCCATGACGGCGCGACTGACGATGAAATCGAATTTCTGCTTTTCTTCAATGACATTGCGGTGGACGGCAGTCACGTTGCGCAGCCCTATGGCTTCGGCCACGGCCGTCGCCACGCGAATCTTCTTTCCGATGCTGTCGACCAGGTGGAACCGGCATTCGGGGAAGAGAATGGCCAGCGGGATGCCCGGGAAACCGCCGCCGGTGCCCACGTCCATGATGGTGGTGCCGGGCCGGAAGCGGATGACTTCGGCGATGCCCAGCGAGTGGAGCACGTGGTGGCTGTAAAGGTTGTCGATGTCCTTGCGCGAGATGACGTTGATTTTTGCGTTCCAGTCGCGGTAGAGGGCGTCGAGTTGTTCAAACTGCAACTTCTGCTCGTCGGTGAGTTGCGGGTAATGGTCGAAAATGATTTGTGCGGCAGACATAATCTGTATGTTGTGTGATGGGGAGCCGCGGGGCTCCTCCTGTTTTTTTATATGGCAGATGAAAACTGATGACGGCGCGCGGGTATCCGTGTTCAGGTGAGGGCGATGCGCAGATAGGTGCGGTCGTCAAACGAACGGTTACCCTCAACCAGGCATTTGGTGGAAGGGTTGCGCCCGATGCAGAGCGGGTCCTCCCGCAGCATGTCGCGGAGCGCACGTTCCGTATCGTCCAGCGTGTCATGCAGTTCGGTGTAGCCGTCGGTGGCCAGTATGATTTCGCTGATGCCGTCGGCTGTCAGGCAGGGCACGGTGTCGGGGTCAATCGGCGTACCGTCGATGACGGAATAGCGGTAGGGGTTGTGTGGATTGGGGTCGTTCTGGAAATGAACCTGCTCCCGCAGGGCGGCGTAGATGAAGGCGCGTCCCTTGTCGTCCCGCCTGATGTCGTCGGGGGTATATCCGTTCTGCAGAAAGTGGCGGACGACGCGGCAGCGGATGTCAATGAGAATGCGGTCCACCTGCTTTTCGTTGGTGAAGGTGCGGCCTTGCAGACGGCACTGGCAGTCGCCAATCATCCATACCTCGTGGCGCTGGCGGCTGTAGATGACGGCCGAGCACGTGGGGCGGTAGCGGCGCGAGGCATAGGGATGGCGGGTGCCGATGGCCCGGGTGAGCTGTTGCAGCGCTTCCTCCTTGGTCGCGTCGGGCGGCAGCATGGCAATGGCACCGCTGACATGGCGCATGGCATAGTGGCCGGGACTTTCCTCGCCTGGCTGCAGAGGGATTTTTGCAGTCGACCCGTCGATAACGGCGGCGAAGTGGGGCGTGACCACCCATCCGTCTTCACAGGGCGCGCCGGCCCGTTTGCCCATGCAGAGTTGTTCAATGATTTTCATGATTGCAAATATACTTTTTTCTGCTGAAAGACGGTGGCTTTTCGGGGCAGAACTGCAGGCGCAGGCCGGCTTTCCTGCCGGACAGCGGTTGCCGGATGGCAGTCGGGGGGACTGCCGGATTTGCGGCAGGAGGCAGCCGGAGGAATGGCTTTCCGGGACGTCGCCGAAGAAAGAGGAAAGCCCCCTGCCGTCCGGAAGGACGACGGGAGGCTTATCCAGGGATTTGTAACGAAGTGGATGTTTCCATTTTATTTCCGTCGGCGGGGCCCGCCAGGCTTTTCACCGCCGGTAGGCCGGCTGTTCCGCGATGTGGGGCCGCCGTTGCGGCGCTGCCGGCCGCCTGGGGAAGACCCGGAGGAGGCGCGGCGTTCGGCCGTTGTGCCCGGCAGGCTCCGTCCCGACTTGCCATAGAGGCGCTGCACGAGGTCTTCGCGTCCCATGCGGCGCAATTCGCTGATGACTCTGGCTTTTTCTTCCGGTTTGTACCAGAAGAAGAACATGTTTTGCCGTCGCTTGTCTTCGGGGGTACGTGCCGAGAAAACGGGTTCGAGCGTATAGGGATGGAATCCGGTGGCCCAGGTTTCGGTGGCGACGGTCATGGGAGTCGGCGTAAAGTCCTGCACCTGCTCCAGCTGGAAGTTCAGTTCCTTGGTCTCCGCTGCAAGTTCGGCCATGTCCTCGGCGGTGCAGCCGGGGTGTGATGAAATGAAGTAGGGGATAATCTGCTGCTTCAGTCCGGCCTCGCGGTTGATGCGGTCGAACACCTGCTTGAACTCGTGGAACTGCCGGAACGGCGGCTTGCGCATGAGTTGGAGCACCCGGCTGCTTGTGTGCTCGGGAGCCACCTTGAGACGTCCGCTGACGTGCCGTTCGATGAGTTCGCGGGTATATTGTGCTGCGGCGCGGTTGATGGCTTCATCGTTCGAGCGGTGCAGCAGCAGGTCGTAGCGCACGCCGCTGCCGATGAAGCTCTTCTTGATGCCGGGCAGGCTGTCGACGGCCTTGTAGATGTCGAGCAACGGCCGGTGGTCGGTGTTGAGATTGGGGCAGACGGCCGGATGGATGCACGAAGGGCGTTTGCAGCGCTGGCACAGCTGGCGGTCACGGCCGCCCATGCGGTACATGTTGGCCGAAGGTCCGCCCAGGTCGCTCAGATAGCCTTTGAAGTCGGGCATACTGATGATTTGGCGCACTTCGCGCAGGATGCTTTCCTTCGAACGGCTCATGATGAATTTTCCCTGGTGTGCCGAAATGGTGCAGAAGGCGCAGCCGCCGAAACATCCGCGGTGAAGATTGACGGAGAACTTAATCATTTCGTAGGCCGGGATGCGCTTGCCTTTGTATTTGGGATGTGGCAGGCGCGTATAAGGCAGGTCGAAGGAATGGTCTATTTGTTCTGTTGTCAGCGGCGGATAGGGAGGATTGACTACGACGTAGCGCTGCCCGAGCGGCTGGAGGATGCGTTGCGGCTGTAGCCGGTTGCTTTCTTCCTCGATGTGCCGGAAGTTTTCGGCCTGCATTCGGGGATGCGTGAGGCAGTCTTCGTGCGAATGGAGCACAATGTCGTCTTCGCGGATGCCGCCGCAGATGTCCTCGGCGCGTTCCATTGTGACCGTCTGACGTACAGGGTATTTCCGCATGAGCTGCCGGAAATCGGCGGCGTCGACGTAGCGGCTGTCATCGCCGTGCAGCAGTTTGCTGTCAAGCAGGCGGCAAAGGTCCGTCATCGGCAGTTCGCCCATGCCGTAGACAATCATGTCGGCACCGCTGTCGGCCAGAATGCAGGGACGCAACTGGTCCTGCCAGTAGTCGTAATGGGTGACGCGGCGCAGCGAGGCTTCGATGCCGCCGAGCACGACGGGGGCTTCGGGGCAGATTTCCTTGAGTATGCGGCTGTAGACGATGGTGGGATACTCGGGGCGCATGTCGTGGCGGCCGTCGGGGCTGTAGGCATCTTCCGAGCGCAGGCGCCGCCGGGCGGTGTATTTGTTGACCATCGAGTCCATGCAGCCGGGAGCGATGGCATAGAAAAGCCGGGGGCGGCCGAATTTCTTGAAGTCGCGGTAGTCGCCGTGCCAGTCGGGTTGCGGGACGATGCAGACGCGATAGCCTTCGGCCTCAAGCAGACGGCCGATGACGGCAGCGCCGAATGAGGGATGGTCAACGTAGGCGTCGCCCGAAAAGAGGATGATGTCGGCACATTCCCAGCCCCGCTGCTCCATTTCCTTCCGGGTGGTGGGCAGGAAGAGGGATGCGGGGACCGGTCGGTCGCCGTGTGCCGTTTCGCCGGCAGGCGATGAGGTGGTTGGCTTCATGGAAGTGTGAATCGCGGAAAGGTTGTTGGAATCGGGTTGGTCAGACTTCGGCGGCGGCTTCGGGCGCGGGTTGTTCCGCTTCCCATTGCCGGTAGACGGCCATCAGGTTCTTCAGGCCGTAGGCTTTCATCTTGTCGTGATAGATGACGTCGATGCAAAGGTTGAGCAGGTCCGTTGTGTCTTCTTCCGAGTGGGCAATCATTGACCGGAGAGTCATTTTCAATTTGTCGAGCACTTCTTCCGTGATGTAGCCGGTGGAGTCGACAATGCCCTGAAAGAGCCGGTACTTGCGGATGGTCTGCAGGTTTTCTTCGGTAATATCGAGTGTGCGTGTGCCTTTCTCGTTAAGCGTGATGTTATACATATTCAGTCTTTTTGGGGTTTTGATTGCTGACAAAAGTAAAAAGAATATCCGAGCGGGGCAAGTCTTCCTGCCGAAAAGGCTTTTATTCGGTCAGGAAGCGGATGATGGCATCCATGGCCTCGGCCTGGAGTTCCGGCCGGCTGATACACTCAAAGGGAAAGGCCATGGCCAGCACGCGGTAGTCCTTTCCGGGATAGGCAATGCCTGCTCCCTGTCCGCCGCCATAGAGGAAGGCGCTGAAGGCGTCGGGACCTGCGGGCAGGATGGCGTCGGGATTCTGGGCTGCGTAGTGCCGGTCGTTGGGCTGGCGGAAGATGGGAATCTCAAGGTTGAGTCCTCGCACAGTGCCCGTAGAGTCGGCCGCCGCATTGCCGGCGTATTCATATTTCAGCAGTTCGCGGGTGAATTTTCTTTCCTCCGGGCTTTGCATGTCCGACGCGATGTAGGCTCCGCTGACCATCAGGCGTCCTCCGCTGCGGAGATAGTTGGTCAGAATCTGGCGGATGGCTGGTGGAAAGCTCTTGTAGGGTTTCAGCTGGTAGGGCACGTCCTTTTCCAGCCCCGTGATGTAATCCATCATGCGGTAGCGTGTGAGGTCGGCCTGTCCGGCAATGAGTGCGGCCCGGCTGATGGAAGAGTAGGAGTAGCGGCCGCTGGCGGCGATGGCCTGTCCGTGTTCGGCGGCGTAGTCGAAAGTGTTGCCGGCAATGACTTGTCCGGCCAGTTCCTCCCCGCTGAATCCCAGGGCGCCGGGTCCTTCCTGTCCTGCATATTCGGGATTGAAGTCAATCTGTGCGCCGCAGAAGGCCGCGGTGTAACGATAGGGCACGCCCAGGTCCTTCCGGAGGTCGAAGCCCACACTGTCGGCGGTTTCGATGCGGGCCGGTCCGCTGAGGCGTTCGAAACCGTTGACCACCAGTATCTCTGTGGGACTGGCGGGATTGCGGAACACGCTGAGAATCTCGGAGGGAAAACTTTCTCCCCCGTCGTTGACGGCTGTAACCTTGAAATCGTAGCGCACATTGGGCAGGAGGCTGACCTTGACGCTGGTGTGGGGACCGATGGCCTGCCCGTTGTCAAAGTTGCCGTTGCCCGTGCGCGTGTAGAGTATATATTGTTTCGGCATGGCGCTCTTTTCGAGCGGGTCGGGCGTGGGCTGCCAGCTGAGGATGGCACTCATCTCCTCAGGATGGAGCAGGGCGGCAAAATGGCTGACGGGTAGCGGCTGCACGGCATAGTCGGAGTGTCCGTGCTGGTAGTTGACATAGCGCAGCAGTGACTTGTAGACGGAGCGCGACAGGAGAAACTTGAAGTTGGGGTCGTGTCCGTATTTCAGGTCTTCAAAGTTCTGATGCGAAAGGATTTCGAGAATGGCCGACGGCACTTCCGGGCTGCGCGATTCGCCGTAGTTGCGGTCCCACAGTTCGCGGCGGGTCCATTCCCGCCCGCAGACTTCTTTCAGGTCGGCCGCCAGTCCGCGCAGCAAAGCGTCGGCAAGGTCCATGGAGGCTGTGCGTGCGATGCCCGAGGGATAGTTGGTAAGGGTATCCTCGCGAATGGTGGTGCAGATACCCATGGAACCGTAGATGCCGCCGTCGCGCCGTGTGCCTGCGTCGCTGTGTACGGCCAGACTCAGTTCGAGCGGTACGCGCAGTCCGGGCAGTCCGGGCATATAGCAGCTGCTGCCGCCCAGATGGTTGGCATAGGCGGCCCGGCTGCGGATGTCGGCGCTATAGTCGTTGTTGCTCTCGCCGATGCGGTAGAGGCTGTCGGGGATGCCGCTCCACTGTGTGTGATAGCGTGCGGCTTCAATGAAGCGAGGCAGGCAGCTGGCGCCGGCGGAGTCGCGCACCACCTGTCCGCGTCCGCCGCCGAAGCGCACGGCATCGGCACTGACGATGCCTTTCCTGTCGCTCAGATTGGTCAGTTCCACGCGGTTGGCATCCTGTTCGCCGGCATCGAAGCGGAAGGTGCCGAGGTATACCCAGGTGCCGCCGCCCATCTGCTGGTTGACACTGAAGCGGGTGGCGCCGCCCTTGTGATAGACGGTGTAGCGGGCGTCGTCGGTGCTGTTGCGCAGCGAGGCATAGCTGACGTAGACGGCATATTCGCCGTCGCGCGGCAGGTTGGGACGCCACACGGCGGTAGCCGTTTGGTGCTTGTCGGTGGTAGTATGGATTTGCCGTGCCGTGCCCAGCCGGAAGGGGTTGATGCTGTCGGCCAATGTGTTGCCGGGATAGGCAAAGGCCCAGCGGGTGGGGCCCAGCGTATCGAGGGCGGCCGGCGGGAGCGGGCAGATGTCGGCCGTGGCGACCGTCGACCAGCGGGCCGAAGGACTGTCGGTTTCGGCGTAGGTTCCCATCTCACTCTGCTGCGTCATGGCACCCTCCTTTTCCCGTCGGTCGAAGCGGAGCGGGGCATCGTCGTTGTCGACCACGGCCTCGCTCACCTGTGTGTCGCGCTCGCGGGCCGAACAGACTATGGCACCGGCATTTTCGAGCATCGGGACCAGAAAGGGGTAGACGAACGAGTAGGTGAAAAGGTCCTCGGTCGTGCAGAAAAGCGTGGGGCGCTGCCAGCGCCATTCGCCGTATTTATAGTAGCGCCCGTGGCTGGGATTGACAACGAAATGGCGGCCGTCGAGCCCGCCTTTGATCTTGTAGGGGCGCGACAGGCGGCTTACCCAGGGCTTGCCGTCATAATCGGTGTCGCCCCACATGCGGCTTTTGTCGCGGCCTTGCCGCCGCAGCATATTGGGCACCATCTCTTCCAGCGTGCGGCGGTTTTTTCCGTATATCGCCAGTTCATACTTGTCGTAGGGAGAGGGAAGGAACAGCGCCATTTCTTCTTTCATCTGGCTGATATGTTCCGGACTGAGCGGTTGCGAATAAAACGACTCGTTGGGGTAAATGTCGATGCGGCGCTGGCGCGGAATCACAAACAGACTGTCCACCTGGAATCCGTTGAAAGGCCGGTAACCTTGCAACTGGAAATTCTCAAAATATTCGTTGAGAGCCTCTTTCAGTTTGCCGGCGGTGGCGGGCTGTGCCGTGCCGGCACAGGGTATGCAGAGAAGCAGGAGCAATGGCAATATTCTTTTCATTGTATCAGAGCGGATGGATGATGAAACGGACTACAGTTTTTTGTATTGGTTTCGCCGGAGGAGCAATCTGCTCCAGGCGGAGATACACAGACAAAGATACATTATTTTTACCTATTGAGGGTATGTCGCAATGAGGTGTGTGTCGTTTTTTTCTATAGGGCGGGCTTCCTTTCCGTGGCATGACCGGCTTCGCTATGCAGCAGCGTGGAGGTTTTCCTGTTTGTCCGGAAACGGTCGCGCGGAGTTGTCCCGCAGAGTCGTGCCAGGTGTTGGGCCATTCCGCCTGCTGCCGGTGTGTCCGTTTTGCGAAATCACGGCGGTCCGGCCAGTGGTTTTCCTAAAGTACTGACAGTTTTTTCTAAAGTAAGGATAGAATTTTCTAAAGTACTGACAGTTTTTTCTAAAGTACTGACTGTTTTCGGGAAGGTAGCCGGGGGGACTGCAGGCTGTGGACGGCAGTCGCTTTTCTGCATGCTGTGACAGAAAGAAGGTGTTTTTTTATGTGAAAAGACGGGAAAGTTTCCGATGGCGCTATACGCTGTTCGGACGGATTTCTTTATCTTTGCTTCTGTAGTGTTTTCATCATTAGGAAATCCATTCAGGAAAATTCAAGAACTATGAAGAACCGATATTTGTTTTTGACGGGAGCGGCCGCAATCTTGTTGTCGGCCTGTGGCCCGAAGGTGGAACCGCCCGCACCGGTTTATCCGATTCCGGAACAGAAGCAGGTGGATTGGCAGAAAATGGAGACGTATGCCTTTGTGCATTTCGGACTGAATACCTTCAACGACCGGGAGTGGGGGTATGGCGACTCCGACCCGAAAACGTTCAATCCCACCCGGCTGGACTGTGAACAGTGGGTGCAGACCTTCAAGAAGGCCGGGCTGAAAGGCGTCATCCTGACGGCGAAGCATCACGACGGTTTCTGCCTGTGGCCGACGAAACTGACGGAATATTGCATTCGCAACACGCCTTATAAGGACGGGAAAGGGGACATCGTGGGCGAACTGGCGGCGGCCTGTCAGAAGCATGGCCTCAAGTTTGCCGTTTATCTGTCACCGTGGGACCGCAATCACGCGCAGTATGGCACGCCGGCCTATGTCGACTATTACCATGCGCAGCTGCGTGAACTGATGACGCAATATGGCGATGTGTTCGAAGTGTGGTTTGACGGGGCCAACGGAGGTGACGGCTGGTATGGTGGTGCCCGGGAAACGCGGACCATCGACCGCAAGAATTATTACAACTATCCTGAAATCTATCGGATACTCGACGAACTGCAGCCCCAGGCTGTCGTGTTCTCCGACGGCGGCCCCGGTTGCCGCTGGGTGGGCAACGAGAGCGGTTATGCAGGCGCCACCAACTGGTCGTTCCTGCGTAAAGGGGAAGTTTATCCCGGTTATCCGCACTACCGCGAGTTGCAGTATGGACACGCCGACGGCGACCAGTGGGTGCCGGCCGAATGCGATGTTTCCATCCGTCCGGGCTGGTTTTATCATCCCGAGCAGGACAGCATGGTGAAGTCGGTCGACCACTTGACCGACCTGTACTACCGCAGTGTGGGGCACAACGCTACGTTGCTGCTCAACTTCCCCGTGGACCGCGAAGGGCGTGTGCATCCGGTCGATTCGGCCAATGCGGTCAACTTTCACCTGAATGTACAGAAACAACTGGCTCACAATTTGCTCAAGGGCATTTGTCCGACGGTCAGTGCCGAGCGTGGCGGAGAGTTTACGGCCGATGCCATGACCGACGATGATTATGACACCTACTGGGCCACCCCCGACAGCGTGGTGGCGGCCGATGTCTGCTTCGATTTGGGGCAGCCCCAGCGCGTCAACCGGATGATGATTCAGGAATATATACCGCTGGGCCAGCGGGTGAAGTCGTTCGTGGTGGAATATGATGCAGGAGGAGAATGGATGCCGGTGCGATTGAATGAGGAAACGACTACGGTCGGCTATAAGCGCCTGTTGCGCTTTGCCACGGTGGAGACTTCCCGCTTGCGCATCCGTTTCCTTGATGCACGCGGACCTTTGACCATTAATAATGTGGAAGCATTCTATGCCGGCGAAACGGCAGATGTCAGTTTCAGCGAGAATGCGGCCCTGCAGAAGGGATTTGACTTCACTCTGCCGGGCGTGGAGGCGGACGAGGCTGCCAAGGCTACCGACCAGAATGCGCAAACCACTTGCTTTGCCGCCGGTGACCGCGTGGTCATCGACTTGGGAGGAGAGCGTAGCGTCCGTTCCTTCCATTATCTGCCGGACCAGAGTGAATACAGTCAGGGGCTGGTTGCAAAATATGAAATTCTGGCGGGCCTCACCCCCGACCAGTTGACAACGGTGGCACAAGGTGAATTTTCAAATATCCGTAACAATCCGATAGCTCAGTCGGTTTATTTTACTCCGGTTACTGCCCGTTATCTGGTGTTCCGTGCCGTCGGCATGGTCAAGGAGGGCGAACGGATTGGAATGGCTGAAATTGCCGTCAGATAGCGGCGGGAAGTTTCTGTTGGCTGTCTCCGGTGTGCTGGCCTTCCGCCGGGTCCGGCTGTTGCAGACGTTATCGCGCGAAGCGATGCCTGAGACGGGCCGTGCCGGAAGTAAGCTATTCGTAAATGAGGAGAAAATGCTGCCGGGCAGCCTAAAGTCAGCACCCCGGAAGTTGCAGACGACAACTTCCGGGGTGCTGTTTTGTGTGATGGATTCGCTTTTGCTCCTCTTGGCAGATGCAGAACGGGCGGTGCGCGCCGCCGTTTCAGTCAATTTCTTCCACAGCAAATTTCTCCGGGTATTTTGCCTTGCAGGGGCGGTAGTATTCCATGATTTCCTTGAGGTCGGCTTCCACGTTGCCCGTGGGGATGAGAGTCCGGGTGCAACTGATGAGCCTGTTCTCGTAGTCGATGGCGTAGAGCATGATGGGGAGTTTCGCCTTCAGTGCGATGAAATAGAATCCGCGCTTCCAGGTTGTGGCCAGTGAGCGAGTGCCTTCAGGAGTTATGGCCAGCTCAAAATGGTCGGCTTCCATGGCCCGGGCGGCTAGCTGGTCGGTAAGGCTGCACTTTTGGCTGCGAAACACGGGAATGCCGCCCATCCTTCTGAATATGACCCCGAGGGGCCAGAAGAACCATTCCTTTTTCATCAGAAAGCCGGCGGTGCGTCCTAAACTCCAGTAGTAGAGTTTGGCAATGATGAAATCCCAGTTGCTGGTATGGGGAGCTACACAGATGATGCATTTGTCGTGACGGGACACCGTGACGTTTTCGCGCCAGCCCATCCAGCCGAAAAATATCTTGCTGCAGATTTTTTGGAAAATAGCCATGTCGGACTTGATGTTGCGAAGCTCCTTGTCATCGGAGGCTTCTGCAGGTTCAAGAAAAATAAAAGTCCAAGTGCCGGTGCGTAGCTGTAAAGCAGGCATCGCCACCTGGATTTTTTGCAAGCGCTGTACGGTTAGGCTCAGGCTTTGATGATTTTTTCGCTCAGTTCATTGGATTTTGCGGTAAACTCTTCGCGCAACTTCTTGTAGAAGAGTTTTTCCTGTCCTTTCTCGGTGTGGCTGATGCGAGATACATATTCACTTTGAAGGGCGAGGACTTCGGCCATCAGTGCCTGCAGAGCTTCCTTGTCGGCCTGCTGGCACAGGCTCAGTGCTACACAGTCGGCAAAGAGTTCGCCGCATACGAGGTTGATGCTTTTCTTCAGTTGTTTTCTGCTTGCCATAACGGTTTCGTTTAGAATGTAAATAAATATGAGGACTTCTCTGTGTCCTTTTGCAGGGAGGCTGGCAGTGCCATCCGGGCGGGTTGCCCGGATGGTGGACGCTGTCAGCGTTCCGTCGTTTTTCTTGTGTATCCGCCGCTCTACCGTATGATTTCCATCCCCTTGAGAATGGCCTGCTCATTCATGGGAAGCAGGTGGTGGTGGCGTTCGGGAAGTGTCTTGGCCAGGGCTTTCATCACGTTTTCCAGCGATACGATGGGGTGTATCTTCAGGAATCCGCCCAGAATGAACATGTTGAAGCATTTCATCATTTTCATTTCGGCAGCTGTCTCCATCGCGTTGATCTGATAGATGGAGATGTCTTCGCGTACGGGCTTTTCGATGATGCCGAAGCTGTCGTAAATCAGCGTGCCGCCGGGTTTGATTGTTGACTCGAATTTTTCGAGCGACGGTTGGTTGAGTACGATGGCCGTGTCATAGGTACTGAGAATGGGAGAGGAGATTTTTTCGTCACTGACGATGACTGTCACGTTGGCTGTGCCTCCACGCTGTTCCGGTCCGTAGGCCGGCATCCAGGTGACTTCCTTTCCTTCCATAAGTCCGGCATAGGCAAGGATTTTTCCCAGGGAGAGAACTCCCTGTCCGCCGAAGCCTGCTATGATGATTTCTTGTTTCATGGTGTTGTGTGGTTGATAATGGGGAGTGCCTGCCGGGCTGCCTTCCGCAGCGGAGCGGAACGGAGGTGCAGGCGGTGTTGGAGGAACTCGGCGTGTTACTTTACGTCTTTCAGATCGCCGGTGTGATAGTATTCCAGCATATGTTCCTCCAGCCATTGGTTGGCTTTTTCGGGGCTCATCTTCCATCCCGAGGCACAGGTGCTGACAATCTCGACAAGGTTGGAGCCTTTGCCGGCCATGGAATATTCGAAGGCTTTCCGGATGGCCTTTTTGGCTTTTCGGATGGCGGCCACGTTGTGCACACTCTGGCGGCTTACGTAGGCGGTTCCTTCAAGCTGGGCTGCGATTTCCGTTATCTTGAGAGGATAGCCGTGCAGGTCGGCCTGACGTCCGTAAGGACAGGTGGCGGTTTTCATTCCCATCAGTGTGGTGGGGGCCATCTGCCCGCCGGTCATGCCGTAAATGGCGTTGTTGATGAAGATGATGGTGATGTTTTCGCCACGGTTGAGCGCGTGGATGGTTTCTGCGGTACCGATGCAGGCCAGGTCGCCGTCACCCTGATAGGTAAAGACCAGACGGTCGGGCCACAGACGCTTGCAGGCGGTGGCAACGGCCGGTGCACGTCCGTGTGCGGCTTCTTGCCAGTCGATATCGATATAGCGGTAGGCGAAGACAGCGCAACCCACGGGGCTGACACCGATTGTTTTTTCTTCCATACCCATTTCGGCAATGATTTCCGCAATGAGTTTGTGCACGACGCCGTGCGAACAGCCCGGACAGTAGTGCATGCTGGTGTCGTTCAGCAGGGCGGGCTTCTGGTAAATCAGGTTTTCAGGCCGGATGATGTTTTCGGAAACGGACTTTCCGTCGTTTTCGGCCGTGATGTTTTGTTCGCTCATATTGTAGGATTAAACTTTCTTTGGAGGGTATCTGTTGAAATGTGTGCCGCAGCCGGGGCCTTGCGGCGGACCGGTTCAGAATCTCCGCCGGTGGCGGTTCAGCTGGTTCTGGCGTGGCTGATGGCCGAGTCCGGGCATCCGGAGCAAGGCTTCGCATATTTTGACGATGACGGCTACGATGCCAAGCTGGTAACACCATGCCGGAGTTTCAGGCTCTTTCCAGTACAGGCCGATGCATGTCATGGTGATGAGGGCCAGCAGAATGAAGACGGCGTTGAGCATGTTGCGCAGGATGAGGTTGCGCTTGGCCTTTTGTCTTTGCCGTTCTTCGTCTCGTTCGGCCATGCGGTTTTGCAGGTCGTTGGGGCTAATGTCCATGGGTGAACTCGTTGGGTTAGTGTTGTGTTTAGGCTTGCGTGGAGGACACCAGCTGGTCGAGTGCTTCGACGATTTCGTCTGGGCTCGGCACAATGCCGCCCAGACGGCCGAAGTGGCGTACCGGAGTGTGTCCCTCGGCTGCTGCGTGTACGTCAAATACCATCTGTCCGGCGTTGATTTCTACCGTAAGGATACCTTTGACACGCTGTGCCAGTTCTCCGATTTCCTTTTCGGGGAAGGGCCATAGCGTGATAGGGCGGAAGAGCCCGACCTTAATGCCTTTTTCACGGGCCATGTCGATGGCTTTCTGCGAGATGCGCGCTGCCGAACCGAAGGCGACCACCAGATATTCGATGTCGTCGCAATCGATGGCTTCATAACGCACTTCGTTGGCCTTGATGCTGCGGTATTTTTCCTGAAGGTGGAGATTGTGACGCTCCATGGCTACGGGGTCCAGGTCGAGCGATGTGATGGCATGGGGGCTGCGTGCTTTGAGTCCCATGCCATTGGCAGCCCATGGACATTCAGCCAAAATCTGAGCTTCGGTGCGGCGGGGCTTGAAGGGAGGCAATACGACTTTTTCCATCATCTGCCCGATAACGCCGTCGGAAAGCATAATGACGGGATTTCTGTATTTGAAGGCGAGTTGGAAACCGAGGTCGACAAAGTCGGCCATTTCCTGAACGGAAGCGGGAGCGAGTACGATGAGATTGTAGTCGCCGTTTCCACCTCCGCGGGTGGCCTGGTTGTAGTCGCTTTGCGAGGGTTGTATGGTGCCCAGGCCCGGGCCGCCGCGCTGAACGTTGACAATGAGACCCGGAATTTCTGCTCCGGCCATATAGCTGATACCTTCCTGCATCAGTGCGATGCCTACGCTCGAGGAGGAAGTCATGACGCGTTTTCCTGTTCCGCCGCCGCCGTAGAGCATATTGATGGAAGCCACTTCGCTTTCGGCCTGCAGCACCACCATTCCGGTCGTTTCCCATGGCTTCAGTTCGGCCAGGGTTTCGAGCACTTCGCTCTGTGGCGTGATGGGGTAGCCGAAATATCCGTCGCAACCGCAGCGGATGGCGGCGTGGGCGATGGCTTCGTTTCCTTTCATCAGCAGCACTTCGGATGCAGAGGTGTCTTGGGGCGTGGCGATTACGGGGGCGGGAGCGTCCGGCAGTGGTGCCGCCATGTTGCCGGCGGAGGTGGCAGGGGCGGCGGCTGAAGTTTTGTCCTTATAGACTGTGATGCAGCCGTCAGGGCAGACTATGGCGCATGTGGCGCAACCGATGCAGGCATCGGGGCGGGCGCTGTAGCTGTATGGGTAGCCCTTATGGTTTACTTCGTTGGTGGTCAGCGCCAAAGTGTCGGTGGGGCAGGCTACAACACAGAGGTTGCACCCTTTGCACCGTTCGGTGTCGACCACTACTGCTCCTTTTATTTTGCTCATTGTCTTTATTTGTTTTTTTGGATTGATTCCGATTTTCTGCTGTCGTTCCCTTTGCCGGTTACGGGTCAGGGGTTATACAGGTCTTTGTGGTAGAAGTCCATGATGTCTGCCAGCATTTTCCGGGCTTCGGCTGCGGGACTGTCTGCGTCGAGTTGCTCGGAGCGCAGGAAGCAGTTGGTAGCTTGTCGCCAGTCGCTGTTTTTCAGGAAAATCTTTCCTTTCAGATAGTGCAGCAATGCGTCATTTCCGTCGTTCGACAATGCGGTTTCCACCAGTTGGCGGGCCTCTTCCAGCTCTCCCTGTTCTATCTTATTCTGAATCTTTTCGTGGATGGCTTGCATGGCTTCACTTTGTTCCTACGAAAGCAAAGTTACATTATTCTGTTCAAAGTGGCGGGTAAAAAGAGAAAGTTTTTGCCGTCTATGGTTAAGAAAGCTGAATTGGCAGCGCTTCTTTCAGAGGGGTGATGTGAGGGATGGTGAGGCGACGGTCTTTGCGATAGAACTGCTGGAAATCGGGGCGTTGGGATGGGCTGAACGCCAGGGAGCAGACACGGAAAAAAATGTGTTCTGCATTCACCGGAAACAGTTGGTACTTTAGGAAAAACAGTCAGTACTTTAGAAAAAACTGTTGGTAGTTTAGAAAAAACAGTCAGTACTTTTGTTGGGCGGGTGGATTTTTCCCGTTTTGAGGATTATTGGTTTCACCTGTCACCCCTTGTGGGCTGTCCCGGAAAAGGCGGGCATCGTTTCAGGAGGCAGGCTGGTGATACCTTAATATATAAAGGAAAACGACTGCATCGGAAAACGTGGATTTCCGGTGCAGTCGTTGGGTCGGGCCTTGCGCCAGTCAGGGGGAGCAGGGTCAGATGAGGGGAATGTTGGCTTCGGCACATTCGCTGCGCATGTCGGAGGGCCAGATGCTGGCCTGAATTTCTCCGATGTGGGCCTTGCCCAGATAGAGCATGCAAAGGCGCGACTGGCCGATACCGCCGCCGATGCTTAACGGCAGTGAACCCTCGGTGAGCCGTCGGTGGAAATAGAGTTGCAGGCGTTCTTCCTTTCCGCTGTGTTGGAGCTGGCGCAGGAGCGCTTCCTTGTCAACGCGGATACCCATGGAGGATACTTCCACGGCGCGGTCCAGCACATCGTACCATACGAGCAGGTCGCCGTTGAGTCCCGGGAGACCGTTTTCGGCAAGGGTGCTGTAATCGTCGTAGTCGGGGGCTCTGAGGTCGTGGGGCTCGCCGTTGGAGAGCGGACCGCCTATGCCGATGATGAAGACGGCGCCATATTCTTTGGTGATGGCGTTTTCGCGTTCTTTGGGCCCCAGGCCGGGATAGCGTTGCAACAGTTCTTCGGCATGGATAAAGGTGACTTCTTCAGGCAGTTTGGGACGCAGCTGCGGGAAGCGTTCGCATACGAGAAATTCTGTGCGCAGCATGGCCGAGTAGATGCAGCGGACGGTACGCTTCAGATATTGCAGGTTGCGCTCTTCCGGCAGGATGACGCGCTCCCAGTCCCACTGGTCCACATAGAGAGAGTGCAGGTTGCCCAGTTCCTCGTCGGCGCGTATGGCGTTCATGTCGGTGTAGATGCCGTAACCGGGCTGCACTTTATGGTCGGCCAGTGTAAGCCGTTTCCACTTGGCGAGTGAATGCACCACTTCCGCCTGTGCGTCATTCAGGTCCTTGATGGGGAAGGTGACGGGCCGTTCTTTCCCGCTGAGGTCATCGTTGATGCCGAGCCCGCGCAAGACGAACAGCGGGCCTGTCACGCGGCGCAGCCGCAGGCCTGTCGAAAGATTTTCCTGAAAAAATTCTTTGATGACCTTAATGCCCTGTTCAGTTTCGTTCTGATTCAGCAGCGGTCGGTAGTTTTGGGGTTTTATGAGGTAACTCATTGCTTTTTTATGGTTAGGTAGTGAATTAGTTGTCGGCAAAAATACATATTATTTGATAATATAAAGCGCTTTTTCGTGGAAATATGATAATGATTTTGCTTATTTCCTTTCTTTTTGTATTGCTTTTCCTCTTCGTACGAGGCGTGATGAGGGGCCTGTTCGCGGCAGTTGCCGTTGTTTTGCCTGCTGCATCCTGCTGTGGCCTCACGGATGTATTCAGATGGGAGAGAACGGATTTTCCGTCGGAAATGGCAGAAAAAAGAAAGGGACTGCGCCGTTCCATTCCTTCCGGCACAGTCCCTTGAGTGGGTTGATTTTCCTGTTTAGGCTTTCAGCTGTTTGCGATAACTGCGCAGGCCGTAGAGGAATACGGCCATGAAGCAGATGAGCGGAAGCACAAAGGATACGTTGACGGCCGGCATGCCGAACAGTTCGCCTTTGTCGATGATGGAGCCCTGAAGGGGAGGCATCAGAGCGCCGCCCACGATGGCCATCACCAGGAAGGCGGCTCCGAGCGTAGTGTCGCGTTCCTCCACATTTTCAAGGGCTATGCCGTAGATGGTGGGGAACATCAGCGACATGAAGAAACTGATGGCCACGAGGCAGTAAAGTCCGCCGATTCCATTGATGAAGATAGTGCCCAGCGTGCAGCAGGCGGCGCCGGTGGCGAAGATGGCCAGCAGGGCGCGTGAGTTGACAAACTTCATGAGGAAGGTGCTGATGAAGCGGCTGCAGAGGAAAGTGGACATGGCCACAATGTTATAGTTCTGAGCGGTAGCCTTGTTGATGCCCAGGCGGTCGGCATACTGGATGATAAAGGTCCACACCATGATTTGTGCGGCGACATAGAAGACTTGCGCCACGACGCCTTCGCGGTAGACACTGTTCTTCCAGAGACGGCGAAGCGTGTCGCTGGCAGGTGCCTTTTTTCCCTGATGCCCGGCATTGGGCATTTTGGTCAGGGCGATGATGATGAAAATGATAAGGACCACCAGGCCGATGGCAACGTAGGGGTCGCGGATGACGGCGAGGTCGTGCACTCTGATTTGTGCCTTTTCTGCTTCCGCCAGGGTGCCGAAAATGATTTCGCCGGCTGCGTTCCGTCGGTCAGACCAGAGATTGGGCAGCACGATGAGGGAAGCTACCGCCATGCCGGAGAGCGACCCCATGGGGTTGAAGGCCTGTGCCAGATTCAGACGGCGGGTAGCGGTGTCCTTGCTGCCTAAGGAGAGGATGAAGGGATTGGCCGTGGTTTCGAGAAAGGCCAGTCCGAATGTGAGGATGTAGAGCGAGAAGCAGAAGAACGTGAAGTTTTCATAGGCTGCTGCCGGAATGAACAGGAAGGCCCCTATGGCGTAAAGCCCCAGGCCGATGAGAATACCGCTTTTGTAGCTGAATTTGCGGATGAAAAGAGCCGCGGGGATGGCCATGGTGGCATAGCCTCCGTAGAAGGCGAACTGCACCATGGAGGCTTTGGTGGCTGATATTTCCATGACGGTCTGGAATGCGGCGACCATGGGGTTGGTGATGTCGTTGGCAAATCCCCAAAGCGCGAACAGCGATGTGATGAGGATGAAGGGCAGGAGGAATCTCCTTTCGACCAGTATTGCGGCCGGATTTTTTTGTTCTTTGATGTTCATCGGTTTTTCAAGTTTATTTTCAGATTTCGGGTAAGTACAGGGGGAGGGGTATCCCTTTCAGCCTTGTGCTGGAGCACAACCGTCCGGTCTGATTCCGGATGTGCTGTCTGTTGTTGCCGGCAGACGGCATTACCGGAAATTTGTCCGTGGTGAAGCAGCTGTGTGCTGGAAGGGGAGGACGGCTTAATACAGGTGAAACATGCGTTCCATGGGCTGCCATTTTTCGGCAGAACTCATGCCGGCCTTGACCAGTTGAAATTCTGCCATGTAATCTTCCCATTCGCTTTGGCGGGGAAGGGTGGCGAGACGTTCCATGGCTGTGTCCCAGTCGAAGTCGAGTGGGGTTTCCACAATCATGAAGAGCCGCGTTCCCAATATATAGATTTCCATTTCCAGAATCCCTACTTCGCGAATGCCGGCCAGGATTTCCGGCCAAACGTGTTCGCGGCTGTGGCGTTTACGGTATTCTGCAATCAGTTCGGGGTTGTCGCGCAGATCAAGGGTCTGGCAGTAATGTTTCACCGGTACGGCATAGGATTGTACCGGGTAACCGGTTTGAGGAGTTTCCGTCATAATCTATTTTTATGAAGATGAAAAAAGGGGGAGTGCCGCTTCAGTAAATGGAAGGCGGCACTTGCCCCAGACTTATGATTTCGGGTAAAAGAATTCCGGGGTCACGCTGCGGCTGACGATGGCCCGCAGGTGTTCCAGACTGTCAACTTCGCCCATGGCCATTGCCTGTACGAGAATGTTGCCCATGGCTGTGGCCTCCACCGGGCCGGCGGCGACGGGGATGCCCAATGCATCGGCGGTCAACTGGTTGAGCAGGCGGTTTTGTGAACCGCCGCCGATGATGTGAAGCTGTTTCAGTGGAGTCGGGAGCAACTGGTTGAGCGTGCCGACGGCTTCTTTGTATTTTTGTGCAAGCGACTGGAGCACGCAGCGCACCGTTTCCGCCTTGTCGGCCGGCACCCGCAGTTCTTGACGCCGGCAGTGGTCGGCGATGGCCTGTTCCATGTTTTCCGGGTTCATGAATTCGGGCGCATCGACGGCAATGATGCTGTCGATTTGAGCCTCGGCCGCGGCAGGAAGAATGAGGTCATAGGTCTGCTCCTCACCTCGTGATTTCCATTCAGCCATCAGGCGTTGCAGAATCCAGAGTCCGGTAATGTTTTGCAGGAAGCGGATACGTCCGCCCACTCCTCCTTCGTTGGTGAACTGGCCGGTGCGGGCCTTTTCGCTAAGGATGGGGGACGGGAGTTCCACACCCAGCAGGGACCATGTGCCCGAACTGAGGAAGGCCACGGGACCTTCGCCGGTGGCCGGCACTGCGGCCACGGCACTTGCCGTGTCGTGACTGCCTGCAGCCACGACCTTGACGTCACTGAGCCCGGTTTCCTTGGCAATGTCGGCTTTCAGGCAGCCGCGCACCGTTCCCGGCTGTATGATGTCGCCGAAGATATGTTCGGGAAGGCCGGCTTCGCGGATGGTTTCCCATGACCACGACCGTTTTTCCGCATCCATCAGTTCCGATGTGGAGGCGATGCAATATTCGTTGTTGGCTACTCCTGTGAGGAAGTAGCTGAACAGGTCGGGCATGAAGAGCAACCGGTTGGCAATGCGCAGCTGGTCGCTGTCGCTTTCCTTCAGGCTGAGCAGCTGGAACAGCGTGTTGATGTCCATCACCTGGATGCCTGTTCGCGCGTAGTGGGTCGTGGCGTCTACGTGGCTGAAGTATTTTTCGGGCATGCCGGCGGTGCGCGGGTCGCGGTAGCATACGGGATTGCCGATGAGGTTGCCGTCTTTGTCAAGCAGTCCGAAATCCACACCCCAGGTGTCGATGCCGACGCTTCTTACGGAGAGGCCTTGCTGTGCCGCCCGCCGGAATCCCTCCTTCATGTCTTCGAAAAGTGCGGGGAAATCCCAGTAGACATGATTGCCGAGTTTCACCTGCCGGTTGCTGAAACGGTGTATTTCCTTCATGATGAGACACCCTTCTTCCAGCCAGCCGGCAATGACCCGTCCGCTGCCGCCTCCGAAGTCGGCAGCAAGATAAACGTTATGGGGGGATGCTGCCATGGGTTATTTGGTTGTTTTACCGAGGATGTAGGTGTCCAGGTCGTCAATTTCCTGTGGAGTAAGCACGTCGTATTTTCCTCCGGTCAGGATGATGATGCGGCAAGCCATTTCGAAGAACATGGCGCGTTCGAAAGCCTGGTCGAAATCTTTTCCGCAGACCACTTGTCCGTGGTTGGTGAGCAGGATGGAGTTGTGCTCCTTCATGGCTGCAATCACGGCGGCGGCCAGTTCGGGCGAACCCGGGCGGAAATAGGGAATGATGGGGATTTCGCGCCCAACATGGCAGGGAACTTCGGCCGTAACGTTGAAATTTTCCGGCTTCTGTTTTATGCACGAAACGGCGGTGGCGTAGGGCGACTGGAAATGCAGCACCACATTTACGTCGGGGCGTTCGCGCAGAACTCCGAGGTGGAATCCACTTTCCATGGAAGGCTTGACGCCATTGAGCGTTTCACCGGTGGCGATTTTCACCTGGGCCACTTTTTCCTTGGGCAGGCTGGGTACCCAAGAACCGGTGCCTGAAACCAATGCTTCCTCGCCGATGCGCCACGACAGGTTGCCGCTGCTGCAGACTGTGAGGCCCGCATCGCCGACGCGGTGGGCCTGACGGATGAATTCTTCAATATGAAGTGAGTCAATCATGATGTATTCTTTTTAATTGATGAAAAACGTAGAAAAGGCAGGGGGAAGGAAGCCTGACAGGCATGTTCCTTGCCTTCCTGCCGGTGAAAAATGAAAGAATCAGAGAACTTTATGATAGAGTTCGAGAATAATGTCCTTGTTTACTTCGCGCGGATTGCCGGGAGTGCAGACATCGGCTGCCGCAGCTTCGGCCAGACGCTCCAGGTCCTCTTCCCGTATGCCGAGTTCCGAGAGGTGCTGGGGTATGCCTACGCGTACGGAGAGTTCCCTTACTGCCTTGACGGCGGCGTCGGCGGCCTCTTCCCGCGTCATGCCGGGAAGATAGACGTTCATGGCTTTGGCGATGTCCACGTATTTGTCGAGTGCCGCGGGAGCATTGAATTCCATGATGGTGGGCAGCAGCAGGGCGTTGGCTACACCGTGCGGAATGTCGAAGATGGCGCCCAGGGGATGGGCCATGCCGTGCACGACACCCAGTCCGACGTTGGAGAACGCCATGCCGGCGATGTATTGTGCCACCGCCATACCGTTGCGCGCCTCTTCATTCTGGGGCTCGTTGACGGCCGTTTCGAGATGTCGCGCAATCATTTCGATGGCCTTGATTTCAAACATGTCGCTCATTTCCCAGGCACCTTTGGTAATCAGGCCTTCGATGGCGTGGGTCAGGGCGTCGAGTCCCGTGGCGGCGGTCAGGCTCTTGGGCAGTGTGTACATCAGTTCCGCATCGACAATGGCAATAGCCGGAATGTCGTTCGGGTCGACGCACACCATTTTCTTTTGTTTCTCTTCGTCCGTAATGACGTAGTTGATGGTGACTTCGGCCGCCGTACCTGCTGTGGTGGGCAGGGCAATGATGGGGACTGATTTCTTCTTGGTGTCGGCTACGCCTTCGAGCGATACGACGTCGGAAAACTCCGGATTATTGGTAATGATGCCGATGGCTTTGGCCGTATCCATTGACGAACCGCCGCCAATGGCCAGGATGAAGTCGGCTCCCGAGGCGGCATAGGCGGCAACGCCGGCCTTAACGTTGGCAACGGTGGGGTTGGGCTTGATGTCGCTGAACACTTCATAGGGGATGCCGGCATCGGCCAGCACTTTCAGCACTTTGTCGGCTACGCCGAAGCGGATAAGGTCCTTGTCGGTGGCGACAAAGGCTTTGTGAAGCCCGAGACGGCTGATTTCCTTGGGAAGCACTTCGCGTGCGCCGGGACCGAAATACGAAACTTCATTCAGAACGAAACGTTGTATCATGGTAAGGTAGTTTTAAGGTTACGGATGGCAGCATGTGTGGAGAAAAACCGTCGGCAGCCGGTGACACGGCCCCGGTGAGAGTCATGTCGCCGGCGGCCGCCGGTGAGCCTCCATAGTTTGCTGCTATGGAAGTCTGTAATTATTTGTAGATGGGGCCGTAGTTGGCGCAGGCGCGGTAGTCGGCTCCTTCCTTGTCCATGCCAAATGCGTTCCATGCGGCGGGACGGAAAATCTTGTCGTCGTCAACGTTGTGCATGCATACCGGGATGCGCAGCATGGCTGCCAGCGTGATGAGGTCCTGCCCGATGTGTCCGTAGCTGATGGCTCCGTGGTTGGCGCCCCAGTTGTTCATGACGGAATATACGTCCTTGAAGGCAGGTTTGTCACACAGACGGGGCACGAACCAGGTTGTCGGCCAGGTGGGGTCGGTGCGTTCATCGAGTATTTTGTGAATTTCGGGGTCGATGTCAACGGTCCATCCTTCGGCCAGCTGCAACACGGGGCCGAGGCCTTTGACGAGGTTGAGGCGTACCATGGTGACGGGCATGCCGCCGCGGGTCAGGAAGTTGGACGAGAAGCCACCGCCGCGGAAGTAGTCGCGGTTGGCCGGACACCATTTGGTGGCTTCGAGGCATTTCTCCACATCGGCTTCAGTCATTTCCCAGTGGTATTTCATGACGGGGTTGCCCTCTGCGTCAACAGCCTGTCCTGTGCCGTCGAGTGTGGTGGCGCCGGAGTTGATGAGGTGGATGATGCCGTTGGCGGCTCTGCCGGTGAGTTCCTTGCCTGTCACGCGCTTGACAGCCTCGGGACTCCAGTAGGTACGCACGTCGCTGAAAATCTGGCTGCGGTTGCTCAACAGATGGTTGAAGAGCATGGCGATGCCGTTGCAGGCATCATTTTCGGTAGCCACGACATAGGCTTCGCGGATGCCGTTCCAGTCGAACGAAGTGTTGAGCAGGGCCTCGCTGTAGTCGCCGTTGGGATAGAAGTCGGTCCATTGGCGCTGGCCCTGGAAGCCGGCGGCGATGGCGTTGTGCCCGATGGCTTCTTCCTTGAAGCCGAGTTCCTTCAGTTTGGGATTACCCTTCATCAGGTCGCGCATGATGATGGTCATCTTGACTACAAATTCCCAGTCGGCATCCTTTTCGGCGCGGCTCTTCATCTTGGCTGCAACATTGCGGTCGTCGCCTTCATTCTTGATGCAGTGACGGCGGGTCCATTCCATGGCTTTTTCATATTCCTCATGGTCATAGATGCCTTCGGTCATGCGGCGGATGATTTCGGTGAGGTCGACCGACTCGGAGCGCATGCCAAGATATTCCTGCAGGAAGTCGGGGCTGACAATGGAGCCGGCGATACCCATGGAAACACTACCCATGGAGAGATAGGACTGGCCTCGCATCTGGGCCACGGCCATGGCTGCACGGGCAAAGCGCAGAATCTTTTCGGCCACGTCGTCGGGGATGCTGTTGTCATTGAGGTCCTGCACGTCATGACCGTAGATGCCAAAGGCAGGAAGTCCCTTTTGTGCATGGGCGGCGAGGACGGCTGCCAGGTAAACGGCACCCGGACGTTCTGTTCCGTTGAAGCCCCATACGGCTTTGGGCCAGTAAGGGTTCATGTCCATGGTTTCAGCACCGTAGCACCAGCAGGAAGTCACGGTGATGGTGGCGCCTACGCCTTCACGCTCGAATTTCTCTGCGCAGGCGGCACTTTCGCCCACGCGGCCGATGGTGCCGTCGGCAATGACGCACTGAACGGGGGTTCCGTCGCTATATCTGACATTTTTTGAAACGAGTTCGGCTACAGCCTTGGCCAGTGCCATGGTTTTCTCTTCAAGACTTTCGCGAACGCCGCCCTGACGGCCGTCGATGGTGGGGCGGATACCAAGTTTAGGATAGTTTTTCATTGTTCGGTTTTTTATTGTTTAAGGGTTAGGTTTGTTTTTACGTCTGCCGCAAAGGAACGTTTTTTTGTTGAAATGGCCTAATTCCCGACAAGGGAAATTGTCGGGAAAAGGGGGGCTGATTTCCTGAACTTTTCTTTCTGCGTAGTTGTATGGTATTGAATATGTGTGGATTTTGTGAAATTCTGACAATTCTTTCATGTTTGCAGAGAAAGAATGATTTTATTGTTTTTATGATAGTTTAACGGTGCGTAGCGGACGAAACTTTTCTTCAGTTGTCGTGTCGGGGCGGAAGTGGCAGATGGCGGAGTGGAGAATTTGGCGGGAAGTGGTCCGGGAAGGCTTTTCCCTCCGTTGCGTCATGCCGGCGGCTGGGAATAACACAGGATATTTGTTTTTTTATGCAGAGATTGGCCGCATAAAATTTGCAGGTTCCGAAATAATGCGTATATTTGCACCCGGTTTACGGCCCCGTAGCTTAGCTGAATAGAGCGTCAGATTCCGGTTCTGAAGGTCTTGGGTTTGAATCCCAACGGGGTCACTTGAAGAGGTTGTCTCGAATGTGAGAGATAACCTCTTTTTTTGTTCCGAATCGGTTGGAGGGGTGCGCGGGTCCCCCCGACGCGGTTTTGTGATGCAGGCCCGAAAGTCATTTCCTCCTCTAAAAACGTCGGAAGTTCTTGCCGGTACGGGCAGGAAAAACAAAACTACCGATAGAAAAAACTAAAGTACTGACAGAAATTTCTAAAGTACTGAGTGTTTTTTCTAAAGTACTGAGTGTGGAGCGACGGCTTTTTCTGTGTGTGTCGTGAAGTATGCCATGCCGTTTTTCCGGCGTTGAGCAGCCGGGAGCGAAGGCTGGCGATGGGTGAAGGAAAATACCTATTTGTGGGTATGTGCCCCGTGAGGCAGTAATCTTTCTTTTTGTTAATTTTGCAACCGAATTTATTAATAATGAGTCTCACGTCATGGAAATGAAGAAGCGACGCCTTTGGGCATTGTCATTCTTGTTCCTTTTCTCCATCTACTGGTGTGGAATTGTCTACTTTACCCATTCGCATCTGGTGAACGGGGTAATTATCGTGCATTCCCATCCGGGAGCGGATGCAGGTCATTCCCACAGCGATGCGGAGTATGAGACCATATTCTATCTTTCCCATTTTTACAGTCTGCAAAGCGAGGGCTTCGTGTTCGAACCGTTGCAGCGTTTCGCTTTGTGCGCATTGCCTTTCGTGATTTGCGAACAGGCCGTTCTGCTCCTGCCGCATTTTTCCGGCAGGTTATGGCGGGCACCGCCACAGTTGTGTTTCTGATTTTCTCCTTTTTTTGACATGACATCGGGTCGGGCACTGCTCTTCGGGTGAAGAAGCAGCACTGGCGGCGTGTTTTTGCTTTGGGCGAAAACGGGCCGGCAGACGGTGTCGTGCCGCTATAATCCTTGGTAACATGAACTGATAAAGAACGAAAAGAATTGAAAATGAATAAGACTATATTATATATAATTGTCCTGCTGGCTTTAATGGGGATGTCTTTACGGGTGCATGCCCTTGTACCCGATGATTCGGACGCCAACTTTGTGGGGCATGTGGTAAATAAATCTACGCAGGAACATGTGCCTTTTGTCACTCTTTCCTTGCGCAATACAGCCATAAAGACGATGACGGATGAAACCGGGCATTTCTTTTTGGCCAATCTGCCCGAGGGTACATTTGTCGTGGAAGTGTCGGCTTTGGGGTATCAGACGGTGACGAAGGAACTGACGTTCAAGAAGGGAACGACGGTGGAGCATAATTTCGAGGTAGAGGAAAATTCCGTCAGTCTCTCGGACGTCGTGGTGTCGGCCAACCGTAATGAGACGGCCCGGCGCCTGGCTCCTACGCTGGTGAACGTACTTTCGATGAAGACGTTTGAAACCACCAACTCTACCTGTCTGGCTCAGGGACTCAATTTTCAGCCCGGTGTGCGCGTAGAGAACAATTGTCAGAATTGCGGTTTTCAGCAGGTGCGCATCAACGGGCTGGACGGTCCTTATACGCAGATTCTGATTGATTCGCGGCCTGTGTTCAGTGCGCTTTCCGGCGTATACGGACTGGAGCAGATACCGGCCAACATGATTGACCGCGTGGAAGTGATGCGTGGCGGAGGGTCGGCGCTTTTCGGTTCGTCGGCCATTGCGGGCACCATCAACGTCATCACCAAGGAACCGCTGCGCAATTCGGGACAGGTGTCGCACACGCTGACCGGCATAGGAGGCTTTTCTACGTTCGAGAACAACACGACGCTGAATGCCTCGCTTGTGAGCGACGATCACAAGATGGGACTCGCCATCTTCGGGCAGAGCCGTGACAGGGCCGGTTACGATGACAATGGCGACGGGTATACCGAATTGCCTGAATTGAGGAATACCATTGTGGGGCTGCGCTCGTATGTGCGGACTTCCGACTATTCGAAATTCTCGTTCGAATATCATCACGTCAATGAATTCCGGCGCGGGGGCGACTCATTGAGCCGGCCGGCTCACGACGCCAACATAGCCGAACAGGTGCGCCACAATATCCATGCCGGAGGTGTGAAGTTCGATTATTTCTCACCCGACGCCAAGCATAAACTTTCGCTTTTTGCTTCGGCACAGCATGTGGACCGTGAAAGCTATTACGGTTCGGGCAAGGACCCTAATGCCTACGGCGAGACGACCGACCTTACCTGGGTGACGGGAGCACAATATATTTATGACTTTGACAGGCTGCTGTTCCTGCCTGCGGAATTTACCGGCGGTGTGGAATATAACGAAGACCATCTGGAAGACCAGCAGTGGGGCTATGACCGCAGCACGGACCAGCAGGTGCGCATCTTCAGTGTCTTCGCGCAAAACGAATGGAAGAACGAGCAGTGGGGCTTTCTGGTGGGAGCACGCATGGACCGCCACAATCTGCTGGAGCGTCCCGTGTTCAGTCCGCGGGCCAATATCCGTTTCAATCCGTCGGAAAATGTGAATTTGCGCGCCAGCTATTCCTATGGCTTCCGCGCTCCCCAGGCTTTCGACGAGGACCTGCACATTGAGGCCGTGGGCGGTTCTGTTTCGATGATTCGGCTGGCAGACAATCTGAAACCGGAGAATTCGCAGAGTGTAAGCCTTTCGGCCGACCTTTACAGGCAATGGGGCGACTGGCAGGGTAATCTTTTGGTGGAAGGATTCTTCACCGACATATCCGATGTATTTACGCTCAATCGGATCGGTGAGGAGGATGGTATCATCATCTGGGAACGCGACAACGAGAAGGGTGCCCGGGTATATGGGGCAACCTTTGAAGGCAAACTGGCCTGGCGCGACCGTTTGCAGTTGCAGGCCGGCATCACCTGGCAGCAGTCGCGCTACAAGGAAGCCCGGCTTTGGGCGGACGAAGGGGACGTAAAGCCCGAAAAGCGCATGTTCCGCACACCCGACGCCTATGGCTATTTCACGATGACCTATTCTCCGCTGAAGCCTTTGTCGCTTTCACTGACCGGGACCTATACGGGCTCGATGCTGGTGGAGCACAATGCGGGCTACATTGCTGAGAACAGGACAGAACGCACTCCCGATTTCATGGAAGTGAGCTGTAAGGCTGCCTATGATTTCAAGTTTTATAAGCATACCGTCCTTCAGCTGAACGTAGGCATACAGAATATCTTCAACGCCTATCAGCGTGATTTCGATTTGGGCTTTAATCGTGATTCTGGTTATATTTATGGTCCAGGCATGCCCCGCTCGTTTTATGCGGGAGTGAAGTTCAGTTATTGATGCGGCCTTTGCAGTTAGCTCAGCCCGTTTCCGGCAGATGTGCGGCGGGTTGCGGTGCGAAAGGACGAGTGGCAGTTTCTTTTCCTGCCTTGCGGTGAAACAAGGGGGCGACCGGCGATGTTCGGTCCGCCCCCTGTCTGTATCGTCCTGGCGGATGGGGCACGGCGGTGTTGCTGTCTGTTTTTTCCTTGTTGTCCCGCAGCCTGCATCTTTTGTACTGCTCACAACTCTGCCGTCATAAAATTCTGCTTCTGCGGAAGAAAGCGCTTCGGATGAGAAAGAAAAGACAACTCCCCGCCAGATGACAATCATCTGACGGGGAGTATTAAAGCAAATTGATTATTTGTGTTATTCTTCGTCCTCTTTCGGATTCTGCTTGATGTAGATAGGAGTGCTGATGGAGCCGGAAGTCAGAATCAGCATGGCTGTACGAGGTTCTTCCGAGTTGTTCGGCTCAATGTTCAGCTTGACCGTTTTTTGCCCTTTGGAGAAGGTCGTTGTTTCGGGCACTACCCAAGGCGAGTCGCTGCTGAGCTGGGCATTGTTCTGGTATACGAAAAACGTGATTGAAGTATTGGCAGGCTCAGCTCCTACGGCCAATTCGAAGCGTACGGTCTGTTCGTCAAAATTTTCACCGTTGATAATGGGCGTCGGGTATTGGATGTTCAGCCAGGCATACTGGTAAATTGCCATGGATATGGTGTGGTAGGATTTGACGAAGATACGTGCCTGACGGTTGTTGCCCGTGTTGTTTTCTTCCATACTGATGTCCATACGGGCAGAACCGAAGTAACCGGGTTGCAGTTCAAATTCGGTCGGTGTGATGCTCATCCATTCGGCAGGAGTTTCCAGATAGGCCTCCCAGGAGTCGTAAGAGTTGACACGTACACTGTCGAGTGTCTGGTCTGCATAGAACTTCATACCGCCGGGGTGTTGCGGCGAAAAGTAAGTCTGGTGCATTTCAAACTTGGACTCTAGGCAGCTGGACAGCAGCAAAGCTGTAAGACAGAGCAAAAGGAAATTTAATTTTTTCATTTCAAATTCCGGTTTTGTGGGTTAATATTGGAAAATTTGAGGGCATTATCTTTTTGATTGCGGTTGCATCAGTACCATTCAATGTTGGAGCTGTAGGAACTGCGTTTATCCCATTTCAGTGCGTCGGCCAGTTCGCTGGCGCGGGCACGGAAGGAGAAGTTGAAAGAGGAGTAGGGACGCAACACAACGCTGCACGACATTTCGAAGCAGTGGAGGTCACGGGAAAGTGATGCTGTCGTCATGGACAGCCTGCGGTAGTTGAAGTCGTATCCGGAGCTGAAGGTAATGTTCCATCCTTCGGCAATACGCAGAAATCCGGAGAAGTTGAGCGTTTGCGTGAAGGAATAAGGATAACGCATGCGGCGTACATTAATCTGCTTGTTCTGGTCTTCAAACATGCTTACGCCATAGGAAACGGTAAAGGCCCACGGCAGTGTGAAGCCGAGGTAGCCATCTTTGTCGACCTCGGCTTTTTCCGTTTTTTTGCTGCCTTGTTTCGCTTTTTTGATGTCCGGGTCGATATTGGCGTCTTCTATGTCGGTTTCCGTCGTTTCAGTGTCGCCGTCCTCTTCTTGGGTCTTCTCCTTTTTCCCTTCTCCCGTGAAAAGGGCTTTGAGTTTGCTGTAAGTGGCGTTGTTGAAGGTATAGGACAGGTTTTGCGACATGCCTTGGAAGCGTCCGAAGCGTCCGTAGCTCCATTCTGTCCGGTCGCTGGTTACCACGCGCCCGTTTTCATCAAACTTGTAGGCGTAGGTGGCGAACTTGGCAGACATGGAGAACGTATAGCTGTTTCCGAATTTCAAGCGGATACGGGTGTCAAGGTCACTCCAGGGGCGTGTGGGGGCGGAAAGGTTGTAGGACAAAGACCCGCTCAATTCGTCAATGAGACTGATTTTTTTCACACCGCTGCTGTCCCTGTCGCTCTTGACCTTCATTTCCAGGTTATTTGAAATGGACATGGAAACGAGGCCCTGCTTCTTTCCGGAGGGGTAGCCGTAGAGCATGCCGGCATAGGGAGAGTAGCTGACGGTCGATACGTTACCGTATTCGTCGGTCTTGACGTAGCTGTCCACGTAGCCGTAGCGTGAAGTGGTGAAGTCGGGCGCATAGGTGAACGAAACGCTGGGCTTGAAGACGTGGCGGATGGCCGTAATCTTGTCGCCGAACAGTTTCTTGATGGGCTTGTAGAAACCATAGAGCGTGGTGTTGGCCGAGATACCCATGTTCCAGTCATACAGGTTGTAGAACCCGTAGGTAGTATCGCATACTTCTTCCTGCTTGCCGGTATCCCAGGAGCGTTTTACGCGGCGGGTGTACATAATGTCGCGGAAGGAGAATTGCGGCGAGATGTTGATGTATTTGAAGAGCTGGAACGTCGCGTCGATGGGAATGCGGTGCTGCATACCGTTGTTCCAGTCCTTGATGATGTTCGACTTGAAAAGCTGGTCCTCCTTGGTCGTGATACTGTTGGAGAGCTGTCCGCTGTAGGACATGGAAATTTTTTCATACCAGCGTTCCTTACCCACCTGCTTCTTGCGGCGGAAGGGGTAGAAACGGTTGAGCGTGATGGAAAGTTCGGGCAGGGAAAGAGAGATGACCGAATCCTTCATGTTCTGCGTCAGGTTGGCCGAACCGGATATGTTCAATCCGATGGAAGGGAAATTGTGCGAGTAGCTGACGGAGCTGGCCCTCGTGCTTTGTGAGTAGGTGAGGGGGTCGTACATGCTCTGCAGGTTTTTCCGCTCGTAGCTTTCCGAGGCAAAGTTGACGCGGGCCGAGAACGTTGTGTTCGGGTTGGCTTTGGGGTCTTTACTGTGGGTCCACTGCACTTTCAGACTTTTCGTCTTCATGTAGTCGGGCATGTTTTTTTCTCCCTCCACCGTGTTGAGGTAGCTGATGTAGAAATTTCCGTTATAACGGTAGCGCTTGCGGTAATTGGTCTCGCCGCTGAGGCCCCAGGACCCCTTGGTGTAGATTTCGCCGAGCACTTTTACGTCAAAACGGTCGCTGGCGGCGAAATAGTAACCGCCGTCACGCAGATAGAATCCGCGGCTGGTTTCGTCACCGTAGGTAGGCATGACAAAACCGCTGGAATAACTTTTGCTGAAGGGGAAAAAGCCGTAGGGGATAGCCAGGGGCAGCGGAACGTCTTCCACAACGAGATAGGCCGGTCCGAAGAAAGTTTCCTTGCCGGGTATGACTTTTCCGCGGGTCAGTTGCAGGTAAAAGTGTGGATGCTCGGCATCGCAGGTGGTGTACTTGGCATCGCGGATGTAAAGTGTACCGTCGTTGGCGCGCTTGGATTTGTTGCTGTGCAGGAAGCCGTTGCCTTGTGCGGTGGCGACATTCCTGATGAATCCTTTCTTGGTCTTGAAGTTGAACGACATCTTTTCACTGTCGTAGTTGTCGGCACCCTGTTTGTAAACGGGGGTATCGTGCAGCGTGCCCGCCGTGTCGCGCCGGCCTTCGGCATGTACCAGGCTGCTGTCCATGTTCATGGTAATGGTGGCAGCGTCGAGCTGCATGTCCTGGTAGTTCACTTTGGCTTTTCCATAAAGGTAGGCGAGTCCGCTGTCGGCGTCATACACCATGGAGTCGGCGGCCGTATATTCCACAGGTGAATCGAGGCCGCTTTCCTTCTTGCTCACGGAGTCGGTGGCGGTAGTGTCGGCGGCCAGCGAATCTGGAATCATGCGTGGCCGGCGTGCAAGGGTAGTATCGGCCGTGTCGGCCGGTGTTTTGCGTAACTTGTCCGTGCTGTCGTTGAGCAGAGAGGAGCGGAACATACGCAGATGCCCCCTCACGGCGAGTGCTTCCGACGGGGAAACAGTCGCGGCAGGAGTACCGTTATAGGTCCGACCGCTTGCGGCGCAAATCGCGGCAAGCATCGAAAGGGTAAAAAATATGATAGTCGTTCTCAAGAGAAGTCTGCTCAAAAAATTGCGACTACAAAATTACATAAATTCTCGGATAAAAGGTCTGCCGTTCTCTGCTTTTTTGGAAAATGGAGGCAGATGCCTTCTGAACCGCTGGCCCGAGGAGCCGGAAACGTTTGTTTTTTTCAGACTGCGGGAGCGGAATATCCCGCGAGGCTGAATCTCCGTTTTTCCGTCCATTCCGCCTTAAAACATGAAAAAGCTGTCGGTCCGGCATCGGAGCAGGCCAGGACCGGCAGCAGGTTATCGCGTCGGCAGACGGGTATTTTCCGGCATGTCCGGCCGGGGAAATCCGTTTACTTTCTTTCGTGGTTCTCTTTCTTCTTCAACCACCTTGCAGCAAGGTAACGGCGAACAGGTTCGTCATAAAACTTCAGGCATAGCCAGGCGAGCAGCAGGTTTCCTGCCATCAGCAGCAGGGCCGTCATCCATGTTTCGCCGAAGGTGAAATACTGGTGCTTGATGAGCCATGCGTAGAACAGGTAGTAGAACGGATAGTGGATGATGTAGACCGGGAAAGAGATGTCGCCCAGGAATTTGCATACGCCTGATGAGAAACGGTCGGTAGTGGTGCCCGATGCGCCGAGCCACACCAGCGCCGGAAAGACGAGGGCGATGCAGGCCATCTCGAAGATGCCGTTATAGCAGACGGGCTCCAGTCCGGGAATGAAAGGGATGTGGAAAAGCACAATCAGGCTCAGCGTGCAAATCCAGAAGGCGCCGCGCACTTTCGCGGGCTTGAAATGCCGGCAAACCAGCATGCCCAGGCTGAAGGGGAACAGCATGCGCAACAGTCCGCCCGTGAAGTTGACGGCGTCGAGCGTCCAGCCTACGCCCAGGCAGCCGTAGCCCGAAAAGTCGGTGATGGTGAAATAGCCCAGCCCGATGCCCATAAGCACGGTCCATACCGCCAGGGCCTTGTTGCCTAGGCGGTGGATGAAGAGGGCGTAAAGCAAGTTGCCCAGATATTCGAAGAAGAGCGACCAGGCGGGGCCGTTGAGCGGAAACATTTCTCCGTTGCCGCGCACTTCATAACTGCAACCCGGCAGGGCCGGGATGAAAAACATGGCGCAGAGCAGGGCAATCATGACGGCTGAGGTAGCGATGTGGGTTCCGTCCCATTGCACACTTCCCTGTATGAGAAAGGTGACGGCTCCCAGCACAGCGCCCATCACCACCATGGGATGCAGGCGAATCAGCCGTCGCTTGAAGAACTGGCCGGCAGGCATCGACTTGCCCAGGCGGTCGTCATAGGCATAGGCGATGACGAAACCGGAAAGAATGAAGAAGAAGTCGACGGCCAGATAGGCATGGTTGGCGGTCTCAATGATGGGGGAACCTGCCGCGAAGGCATAACCTTCGAATACGTGATACCACAGGACCAGGAGGGCTGCCACTCCGCGCAGGCCGTCGAGCAGGTCGTAATGGGGCTTGGTGTCGGAAAAGGCAGCAGAAGCTTTCATCGGTTGCATGTCAGTTTGTTTTTTTAGAAGGATAAATGAATATTCGTGCGTTTCATTGCAAATGCAAAGTAACGCATTCTTTGGATGCAAACCTTTGTCCTGCGACAAAAAATGTGGTGCGGAGTTTTGCGGTACGGGTCATTTGCGGCCTCTCAGCCGGCTGAGCGTAGGCAGGGTGATGCCCAGATAGGACGCGATGTGGCCCAGATTGGCGCGTTGGGCCACTTCGGGAAATTCGCGGGTGAAGGCTTCGTAACGCTCCTTGGCCGGGAGGGTAATCAGTTCCTTGTGCGAGCGGTGCAGCCTTCTGTATTCGTTCTGATGAATGACGCGCCCCCAGTTGGCCAGTTCGATGTTGCTCGCGTAAAGGGCGTTGAGCCTGTCGATGGAGATGCGATAGGCGTCCACCTCCTCAATGGTTTCGATATATTCCTGGCTCGGTTGGTTATAGTATACTTCATCCATGCTGAAGAGCATGCCGCCTTCGATGGAAAAGGAGGTGTTGATTTCTTCTCCGTTGACGAGCCAGTAATGGCGGGTCATGCCTTTTTCGATGAAATAGACCGACTTGCAGTAGGTACCCTCCCTGACAATCAGGTGCCGTTTGGGAAAATGGCACCATTGCAACTGGGAGCAGAACGCTTCGACTGTAGCATCGGACAGCGGATAGATGCTGCGCATTTTCTGGATAAGGGTGTTCATGGGGCGGGGCAGAGAAGAGAGGTGGAAAGTGCATCCGGTGGGCAGGGATTTTCGTCGCATCTCTTCTGGATGAAATTTTCTGTTTCTTAAAAAGTGTAAATTCTGATTTGGAAAACGGCGCCGGATGTTGTATCTTTGCTATGCAAAGGCGGAAAGGTGGCGGTCTGCATCACCTTTCCGCCTTTTTTTCACCATTTCCGGCGTTTTCTGAAGCCGGTTCTGAATTTTCTGTCCTTACTTTCGTGATTTCTTCTCCCGGATTTGAAAATCCTGTCCTACGGATAGGGAGCGGAGAGGGCCGGAGCGGAGGAGCAGGGCCGGATGCCTGGTGTGTTTTCTCCTTAATCTTTCATAAAAAAGCAAAAGCGTCATGCGCTCTTCCCCGCATCCGGTTGCCGCGGTGCCGCTGCGGTGAGTCTGCCGGAGAACCGGTGGCTCGGCAGGGGGCGGCTGTCAGGTCAGTTCGGGCTCGAATATCGCGGCCCAGGTGCGGAAGATGTTGACTCCTTCGTCGCCGAATTTCTCAAGGCTTTTGGCCGTCTGCTCAATGGTGCGTTCCACGTCCGGACGGCTCTTTGAATAGAACTTGTCGGCATAGCAAATCAGCTTCTCGGTCCAGGTTTCGGGCCGCAGGTCAACGGGCGGCAGCGGAAGTCCGCGCTGACGGATGTTTTCTGCGGTCAGCCCGGTACCGGTGTGGCGTTCGCAAACGCGCGCGATGTCCTCATAGCCTTCGCGGCGCATGATTTCCGCGCCCAGGCGGCCATGAAGGAGATAGGGCTCCTGTCCGTGACAGTGTACGCCCGGGGCGTCGGTCAGGAAAATGCCGATGTCGTGGAGCATGGCGGCGCAATATACGAACTCCCGGTCGCATTCCAGTTCGGGGTGGGCGTCGGCAATGCGCAGGGCGCGTTGCGTTACCTGCCGGCTGTGATGAATCAGGAGGCGGCGCAGTTCGTTGTCCTCGGGATAATACTTTTCGATGATGCGGATAGGGTCGGGATACATAGGCTTTCGGATTACAGGTTAAAATGGCGGACCGTTGCTTCACGGCCCCTTTCACTAAGGCAAAAATACGAAAATCCCGCAGAGTTCTTTCCTGTTCCGTCGAAAATATTTATATTCGCAACAGGGCGGACCCGTTCTTCCGCCCGTTAAATATTCCCGCTAAATCTATGCTTATTATAGGAATTGCAGGCGGAACCGGTTCGGGGAAGACCACCGTTGTCCGCAAAATCGTCGAAAGTCTGCCCGACGGCTCCGTAGCGGTTATTCCGCAGGACTCTTATTATCACGACCAGTCGGAACTGCCGCTGGAAGTCCGGAAACGGACCAATTTCGACCATCCCGACGCTTTCGAGTGGCCTTTGCTCTCCCACCAGATTGAGGAACTCAAGGCCGGGCGCGCCATTGAGCAACCCACCTATTCCTACATCACCTGTACGCGACTGGAGGAGACCGTGCATGTGGAGCCCAAGGAGGTCATCATCATCGAAGGCATCATGACGCTTTATGACAAGTCGTTGCGCGACCAGATGGACCTGAAGATTTTTGTGGATGCCGGTCCCGACGAGCGGCTGCTGCGTGTCATTGTGCGCGACATTGCCGAGCGCGGACATCCGCTTGACATGCTGATTTCGAAATACCGCAATGTGCTTAAGCCGATGCACGATGAGTTTATTGAACCCACCAAGCAGTATGCCGACATCATTATTCCTAACGGCGGCGACAACGAGCGTGCCATCTCCATGATGAAACTTTACATCCAGTCGGCCCTCAGCGAGCAGCGCCGGGGACGGTAGTGGGGCCGTGCCGGGGCGTGCGGTCCTGTGCTGCGGACTCCCCTGCCGGCTATGGCGACGGTCCGTGCGGCCGGCAGGCAGCCGCAGGCGGAAGTCCGATGCCTGATAAACACAAAGGAGCCATCTCCCTTGCTGTCGGTTGACAGCGCGGAGATGGCTCCTTCTGTAGTCTGGCGCTTTTGCCTTCGGTCCTTCCGCAGGCTCTTCCCGGCAGGGCTCTCGCGTGGCGGAGTGTCGCCCGGAGAGGGATTCCTGCCGGTTGCGGCCTTTCAGTTTCAGGCTTCCGGCGCGCCGTTTTCAAACTTCAACCCGTCGGTACCGGCGTGTACGACGATGGGCTTTGTGCGATCCACCGTGCCTGCGAGCAGAGCCTTGCTCAGGTCGTTGAGCAGCAGGCGCTGCAGGGCGCGCTTGACGGGACGTGCACCGAATTCGGGGTCGAAGCCGGCCTCGGCTATCCGTGCGATGGCGTCTTCCTCCACCTTCAGCTGCACTTCCTGCTCGGCCAGCCGGCGTACGACGGCGTTGACCTGCAGGCGTACGATGTCGCCGATTTCCTTGCCGTTGAGCGGCTGGAAGAGGATGATGTCGTCGATACGGTTCAGGAACTCCGGCCGGATGGTCTGTTTCAGCAAGTCGAGCACGCCGTTCTTGGTGGCATCGATAACCTGTTCGCGTTCGTGTTCGCTTTTTTCGCCGAAGTGTTCAAACTGGCTTTGGATGAACGACGACCCCAGGTTGCTCGTCATGATGATGATGGTGTTCTTGAAGTTCACCACGCGGCCCTTGTTATCGGTCAGCCGGCCGTCATCGAGCACTTGCAGCAGGATGTTGAACACATCGGGGTGCGCTTTCTCGATTTCGTCGAAGAGCACTACGCTGTAGGGCTTGCGCCGTACGGCCTCGGTGAGTTGTCCGCCTTCGTCATAGCCCACGTATCCCGGAGGTGCGCCGACCAGCCGGCTCACACTGAACTTTTCCTGATATTCGCTCATGTCGATACGGGTCATGAGGTTCTCGTCGTTGAAGAGGTATTCGGCCAGCGCCTTGGCCAGTTCCGTCTTACCGACTCCGGTCGGTCCGAGGAAGATAAAGGAACCGATGGGGCGCTTGGGGTCCTGCAGTCCGGCCCGGCTGCGGCGCACGGCGTCGCTTACGGCGGCGATGGCCTCTTCCTGTCCCACTACGCGGTGGTGGAGTTCATCCTCCAGGTGAATCAGCTTTTCGCGCTCGCTTTGCAGCATCTTGCTGACGGGTATGCCCGTCCACCGTGCTACGATGTCGGCAATGTCGTCGGCCGTCACTTCCTCCTTCACCATGGCAGCGCCGCCCTGCCGCTGGCGCAGTTCGTCCTCCAGCCGTCGGGTTTCCTCCTGCAGGGCCTGGAGATGTCCGTAGCGGATTTCGGCTACGCGGCCGTAGTTGCCTTCGCGTTCGGCGCGTTCGGCCTCAAACTTGAGCGACTCGGCACGCTCCTTGTTCTGCTGTATTTTCGAGAGGACTTCGCGCTCGCCTTCCCATTTGGCCCGCAGGTCCTTGTCCCGCTCGGTCAGTTCGGCAATCTCACGGTTGAGTTGTGCCAGTTTGGCATCGTCGCCTTCGCGCTTGATGGCTTCGCGCTCAATTTCGAGCTGGCGCAGACGGCGCTGTGTCTCGTCGAGTTCTTCGGGCTGCGAGTCGCGTTCCATGCGCAGCTTGGCTGCGGCTTCGTCCATCAGGTCGATGGCCTTGTCGGGCAGGAAGCGGTCGGCGATGTAGCGGTGGGAGAGCTGCACGGCGGCGATGATGGCATCGTCCTGTATGCGGACGCGGTGATGGTTCTCATAGCGCTCGCGCAGACCCCGGAGGATGGAAACGGCTTCTTCGGGGCTGGGCTCGTCGACCATTACCGTCTGGAAACGCCGTTCGAGCGCCTTGTCCTTTTCGAAGTATTTCTGGTATTCCTCCAGCGTTGTGGCACCGATGCTGCGGAGTTCTCCCCGTGCCAGTGCCGGTTTGAGGATGTTGGCGGCATCCATGGCGCCGTCGCTCTTGCCGGCTCCTACCAGCGTGTGGATTTCGTCGATGAAGAGGATGATGCCTCCGTCGGCGGCCACTACTTCGTTGACAACGCTTTTCAGCCGCTCTTCAAATTCGCCCTTATACTTGGCGCCGGCGATGAGGGCACCCATGTCGAGCGAGTAGAGCTGTTTGTCCTTGAGGTTTTCGGGCACGTCGCCGCGCACGATGCGTCGGGCCAGACCTTCGACGATGGCCGTTTTTCCCGTACCCGGTTCACCGATGAGGATAGGGTTGTTTTTCGTACGGCGCGAGAGAATCTGCAGCACGCGGCGGATTTCCTCGTCACGGCCGATGACCGGGTCGAGCTTGCCGTTGCGGGCTTCTTCCACCAGGTTGCGTGCATACTTGGCCAATGCCTGGTAGGTGTCTTCGCTGGTGGCGGAATCTGCCTTCTTGCCGTTGCGCAGTTCCTTGACGGCCTGTTCGAGCGCTGCAGCCGTGAGGCCGGCATCCTTCAGCATCTGCGAAGCTGTGCTCTTCACTTCGAGCAGTGCCATAAGCAGAGGTTCGAGCCCGGTGAAGCTGTCGCCGCCTTTCTGGGCGATGGCCTGGGCCTTGGTCAGCACCTCGCTGGCTTCACGGTCCAGATAGGGCTGGCTTCCGCCTTCCACGCGCGGGCCGTTGCGGAGTGCGGCATCGACGGCAGCCTGCAGACGCTGGAGGTCAACGCCTGTCTTTCCGAAGACGAAGCGGGTCACGTTTTCGCCCACTGCCAGTACGCCCGCCAGCAGATGGAGGGCACCGACGGCTTGCTGTCCGCCGCCTGTGGCACGGTCGACGGCCTGTTGTATGGCCTCTTGTGCCTTGAGGGTAAAGTGATCAAAATTCATCATGGTTGTTATGTTTTTTGTTGTTTATACTTGTTGGAATTGGGGTAAGCGGCGTTCGGGAGGGGGCCCCTTGTTCCGCGACTTGTGGGTCGTGCGGTGAGGTGTCGGTCCTCGTTGCCGTTACACCCCATAGAAAACAAATACAGTGCCCGCCGGCAAATCCGTTCGCGTGCTAACATTCTTTTATATTTAATGCCGATTTGTCAGTTGCCGGGGCGGTTCGTCGTGCTTTTTTACTGCCTTTTTGTCGTGAAATTCGGACTGTTGCGGGTTGGGGAGTCCGTTTCCCGGCAGGGGAGTCCGGCGCACGGGCACGGGCGGATGCCGGGACTTTTTCCGAAAGTACCGGGAGAAAAAACTAAAGTACTGACAGTTTTTCCTAAAGTAAGGATAGAATTTTCTAAAGTAAGGACAGTTTTTTCTAAAGTACTGACTGTTTTTGAGGGGATGGCGAAAAAAAATCTCCGGCCGTCGGCGGTAACGCTACGGTCGGAGATTCTTTTTGATTTATGGGGCGTATCAGTGAGAAAGTGCGGGGGCACTTTCCCGCCGTCTTATTTTACAAGCATTTTCCGGCTCATGGTGCTGGCCGTGGTGCTGATGCGCACGATGTATACGCCAGGTGCAAGGCCGGCCTTGCTCAGGACGGTTTCCTGTCCGCGACGGATGTTGTTGAGCTGGCGGCGGCGCACTTCCTGTCCGTTGACGGTGTAGAGCGAGAGCGTGGCCTGGCTTTCATCGTTGTTGAAGAGGATGCGGAAACCTTCGTTGTCCGTTTGCAGAGTAACGGGTGTCTCGCTGTTCATCGGGTTGTTGATGCCGCTCTGGCTGGCCATCTGCAACGCCAGCTTGAGGCCTTCGTAGGCGTCAATCTTTCCATATCCGGCTTCGGGCGTCCATTCCGAGTCCGTGCCGGTGTATTGGTCGCGGCGGGAGGTTTGCCGGATGATTTGCTTGACCTGTTCATACGTCAGCTTCGGGTTGGCTTCCAGCCACAGGGCGATGGTGCCGGTGACGGCCGGAGTGGCCATGGATGTGCCGTTCATGACGCGGTAATAGTAGGACGGGCCAAGGCCTTTCTTGATGATGGAAACGATGTCGATGGACTTTGCATCGAAATCGCTGCCGTAGCGGCTGACGGCTGAGGCTACTGCTGCACCGGGAGCGGCGACGAGCGGTTTGGGCTCGAGACCCAGGCCCGGACCGCGGCTGCTGAAGTCGCTGATGGCGCCTTGCGTGGTGAGGTTACCGCCAAAACTGTAGGTTTTGTTGTCGATGGCCGAGACAAATGAACCTCTGCCGCCGTTGTAAGAAGCCACGGCTACGGCTGTGGGGATGGAGGCGGCTCCTTCGCCTGCACAATATTTATTGTCGCCGATCAGATATTCCCTTTTGCCGGCCACTGTGTAGATTTCACCGAAATCCGGATTGACCCATGCGTGGAACTCGTCGCCAGCATTACCGGTGATTTCAACGCCGAAGAAGATTTTGGTGCCCGGACGTTCAAAGATGGAGCGCGGCACCATGAAGTTGTGGTGTTCCTTATGGTTGTACGGGTCGATTTCCTTGTAGATTTGTGCCTGGCGCCAGAAGGTCTCGTTCTTGTAGTCCTTCGAACGGGTGGAGTTGGTGAAAATGAAGGGGCGGATGGCGAGATGTTCCTGCCCGTCACCGCTCATTTCCCAAAGGTCGAGCGTGGTGTGGGTACGGCTTGCTTTTTCGGAATCAATGACAACATTCACCGTTTCATTGTCCTGGGTAAACCGATGGTGCACATGCAGCCTCATGTCGCCTTCATTGCCCATGGCTGCCACGAGGATGCCGCCTTCGCAACTGAGGGCGTTCATGCCCTGGTCGTAGGCGGAAGTTCCGTCGTGCGGCCCCGTCTGCGAGCCGAAACTCATGTTGATGACGAAGGGTTTTCCTCTTTCTTGGCAAAATCGCTGATGTATTTGGCTTCTTGCAGAATGTGCTGGTCGGAAAAGGAGGAGGGCACCATGATGATGTCCGCTCCGGGTGCTACGCCGTAGTAGTCGTTGCCTTCCACCTTGGAGCCTGCGGCAATGCAGGTGACGTGGGTGGCATGCCCGTTGGCAGCCATATAGTCACCGGTTGAGGGGATGGTGGTAGTGGGGCTCTGCCCGGCGGCGTGGTTCCAGAGCGCGCGGACACGGCTCTTCCCGTCCTTGTCGAGGAAGGCGAGGTGTTTGTATTCAAATCCCTGGTCGATGACACCGATGATGACTCCCTTTCCGGTGAAGGGCGTTTCAAGTCCGGTTCCGTTCTGCACGCGGTCGGCTCCGATGGAGGTGCGGGTGTTGTTGAGCGTGGGGAAGAACTGGCGCGTTCCGTTGATATAGTTGACCTGTTCCAGGGTGGCTACGCGGGGCACGCTGGCGATGGGAATATCGGCCGTGATGACATCTTTGCTGATGGCCGTTGCGGTGTAGCCCATGGCTGTGATGCTGTCAATAACGGTTTGCGGGTCGGAGCAGGTGATGATGACACCCTTGGGGGTCGCAGTGCTGCCTTGTCCCTTGATGCCGGTCGTGGTTGCCGGTTGCTGCAATTGCAACTCGATGTCACCGCTCCATTTGCGGGGAGCTGGTGTTGCCGTCTGTGCCAGCATGCCTGTTGTGGACAAGGAGGCGAAGGCGGCTGCCAGGAGTAGTTTCTTCTTCATGTGGTGTGGATTGTAATATCCGGAAATTTTTTGCCGGCGGCTGAGATAGGGATTGCTGTAGCCGGCTGTGTAGCATTTCCGAAAGTGTGTTGATTAATTTTTTTCGAGTTGGCAAATATAGTGATTATATTTTACTTTCTCTTCTTTTTTGATAAAAATATTGTCAGAGTGTATAAAAACATCCGGTTTTGCTGTCTTTACGTCAAAATCATCGGGCAACGAATGGCAGAATGGCAAGCAAAATGTCCGTTGGGCTGTGTTCAGAAACCGTCCTTACGGTTGAAAAGGCGGAAATGCCGATGGCTTTTCCTGAAAAATGGGTAACTTTTCAACCATAAGGACGGTGGAACTCTTCTCTTGCAGGAGGAAACTGTCCTGCGGGTGTTGGGGAAGTCAGGACGGCTTTGCCGGGACCGTTCTTCCCGCCCGTTTCAGCTGACGCCTGGCTTGTTGAGCCTCATTGTCTGCCGGGGCTGCTGTCAGGCATTGCCGCCTTTGTGGGTCATGATGTCGAGAACGCAATGGTCGGTCTCGTTCATGGCGTCGGCGCCGATGCTGACCAGGTTGCGGATGCTCTGGTCCACATCTTCGTCGATGATGCCCTCGACGGCGGTGACGCAGTTGCCCTGCATGGCCAGCATGGCCGAGAGGACGGCGGTGCTGACTCCGGTGGCCAGTTTGAGCGCGCAGCTGGGCTTGGCACCGTCGCAAATCATGCCGGTGAGATTGGCTATCATGTTTTTCACGGCAAAAGTGATTTGCTGGTAGTTGCCTCCCATCAGATAGGTAATGCCGCAACTGGAACCAGTAGCGGCCACAACGCATCCGCAGAGCGCGGAAAGCGTTCCGAGATGGAGCTTGACGTAGATGGCCGTAAGATGGCTGAGCACGAGGGCGCGGGTAGTCTCTTCGGCCGTATTGTGGTTTTCGGCGGCAAAGACAGCCACGGGGTTGGTGGCGCAGATGCCCTGATTGCCGCTGCCCGAGTTGCTCATGACCGGAATCATGGCGCCAGCCATTCGCGCGTCGCAGGCACTGCTGGTGCTCGACAGGATATGCGAAAAAATACTTTCGCCCATGATGCCCTTGCCGAGCGGTCGTGTCAGTGCTTTTCCGAGGTTATGCCCGTAATTGCCTTCGAGTGAGCGGCGGGCGGCGGCTTCATTGAGCCGTTTTGCCTCATTGATGAATTCGATTTCTTCGATGGGGGCCGTCGTGGCATATTCAAAGACTTTGCGCAGGTTGAGTTGCAACGAGGTCTCCTCCTCTCCTCCATCTTCGCCTTCGTTGGCGTGTTGCAGTTCATTCCGCAGGTCGAGCACAACCTCGCCGTCTTTGGCTATATATATATAATGTGTATGCTCGCGGGCGATGACTACCTGACTTTGGTGGCCTTCGTCGTCGTGGCAAACGACTTCGACATACAGCTTTTCCGGCGCATCGGGTTTCAGCTCCACCTGTATGCGGTTTTCGTTGATGTAGGCTTTGCCGCGTTCGAGGGCTTCGGCATTGCTGTCGCGCAGCACTTCGAGTCCGTATTCCGAGCGGCCGACGAGGGCACCGAGAGCAATGGCAATGGGGAGTCCCACCATGCCTGTGCCGGGAATGCCGACTCCCATGGCGTTTTTCAGGATGTTGGCGCTGAGGCGGGCTTCGATACGGGCAGGTACGGAGCCCAGCAGCTCGGTGGCACGGCTGACGGCCAGTGCTACGCAGATGGGTTCGGTGCATCCGATGGCGGGTACGACCCAGTGGTGCAGCAGGCGGTTGATTTTGATTCGTTCTTCGGCGGTCAGGCAGTGTTCCTTACAGTCGGTTCCGCTGTTTTCAGTATTGCGGCAAGATTGGTTCATGATATTCTTTCGTTTTTATTGCGTTTATGACGATGAAGTTGTCCGGACGTTTGCCGGTTCAGTCTTCCGCTTTGACTTCATCGGCCGGCAGGAGCCGGTATTCACGAGGTGTAACGTCGTGTGCACGGCTGAAGGCCAGATAGAAGGCCTGGCGGGAGGAAAAGCCCACCGACAGTCCTATCTCTTCGGCGGTATAGTGGACATAGCGGGGACTGCGGAGCATGCGGCAGGCATCGCGCAGTCGCAGACTGTTGACCAGGGCATTATAGTTGTCGCCTGAATGTACGGCAATGGCGGTTGAGATGTAGCGCGTATTGGTGTTCAGGTCTTTGGCCAGTTGTCGGGCGGTATAGTGCGGGTCGCGGTAGAGTTTCCCTAGACTCAGTCTTTGCAGAATCTTGATGAAAAGTTCATCAGCCTGTTCTGCCTTCATTCGGGAATGATAGGCAGGGGTCTTTTTTTCTTTCTCGGTTTCGTTCATAGTTGTTGTTTCATGGAATATTCAAAGAAATACAGTGGTCTTTAGAGGTGATGTGGGGGCTTTGCGTGCCGCGCAACCTGTGGGCACGGGGTCGGTGGCGACTGGTTTTTCATGGAGAGTCGTGGGAAGCCCGGCAACTGTTCCCTTGGTTCCGGATGCGGCGCTGCCGTCGGTGAGCATGTCGAAAGGCGGCCGAATCCGTATTACTTGACAAAATTACATATTTTTATTTGATGAACCCGTGTTTGGCTGGGTGAAAAAAATTAACTTTGCAACAGATATATTCTATTTTCCTTGTATAAGATTTAAATCATTTGGACATGAACAGACAAGAGCTGATTGAGAATATCCGTCGCAAGCAGTCATTTCTTTGTGTCGGACTTGATACGGACCTGAAGAAAATCCCGGCGCACCTTCTGCAGGAGGAAGACCCTATTTTCGCTTTCAACAAGGCCATCATTGACGCCACCGCCCCTTATTGCGTGGCTTACAAGCCCAATCTGGCGTTTTATGAATGCTTTGGCGTAAAAGGCTGGATGGCTTTTGAAAAGACGGTCAATTATATCCGGGAGAATTATCCGGACCAGTTTATTATAGCCGATGCAAAGCGTGGTGACATTGGTAATACTTCGGCCATGTATGCGCGTGCGCTTTTTGAGGAGAGCGATGTGCATGCCCTCACTGTGGCACCTTACATGGGCGAGGACAGCGTGACGCCGTTCCTGCAATATGAGGGCAAGTGGGTGATTCTGCTTGCGCTGACCAGCAACAAGGGCTCGCACGACTTTCAGCTGATGGAGGACAAGGACGGCAAGCGCCTTTTTGAGCAGGTGCTTGAGCGCTCGCAGCAATGGGCAGGCCCCGACCAGATGATGTATGTGGTGGGTGCCACCCAAGGGCGGTTGTTCGAGGATATCCGTCGCATTGTGCCCGATCATTTCCTGCTGGTACCCGGTGTGGGTGCACAGGGCGGTTCGCTGGAGGAAGTATGCCGGTATGGCATGAACAAAGATTGCGGATTGCTGGTAAATTCGTCGCGCGGCATTATTTATGCTGATTCCACACCGGCTTTTGCTGAAGCCGCAGCTGCCGCTGCGCGCGACTTGCAGCAGCAGATGGCCGCTTTGTTGAAATAAGAAGTCGTAGTGCAGGCACACGGCAGCCTGTCCGCAGTTCTGTTGCAAGTGGGCAGCGTGGCGGGCAGGCTGCCGTGCTGTGTGTGCCGACGGGGAAATGATGGGTTGATAATGATAAATTTCTGTTTTTGAAGATATGGCAAATTGGAGTTCCAATCTGATATTGGTGGATGCCGACTATCTGGACCGGGTGGTTTTCGATATGACGGTGCATTTCGAACCGGTCATCGGGCGTTCTCTGCCCCAGGCCGACCTCTGCCATTGGCTCGACTGCATAGCGCTCGACGGCGGTTTGCGCGAGGGGGCCAATGAGGTGCAGGTGGTTTTTATTCATTCCAAGGCGATGGAGGCGTTCCGGATGTTCCGTCCCTCCGCGTTCCACACAGAGCTTGACGGACAGGCTTTCAAGGACCGCATCGGTGAGTTCCTGCTCCAGTCGTTTCCGGTGGAAGACGTTGTGTCGCAGGCTGATTTCTTTGTGCAGTCGCTTGAGGCTGCACTGGAAAGCAGTGAAGTGGAGCGCGTGATGGTTGTGGGCGATATGGAAGCCTATGAAAGTGCTTTGACGGCGGCTGTCGCCAAAGCCGAAGGAAAGGCAATTACAGTGTTCTCGATGCGCCCGGTTGAAGGAAAGGGCTTTGTTTCGGAAATTCTTGGCTATTCGTTGCTGGCAGCCTTAGGCATCCGCAGCGACGAACTGCAGTAGGTTCAAGCTCGCAGTCCGATTAGAACCGAAATGTTGTGTGTTGCGGGTTTTCTGATGCTTCCAGAAGAGGAGAACGTGCTGCGATTATATAAAAATGAAATTCCTGCTTTTGAAAAATCCAAAGGCTGCAGATTTTCTGCTGTGCCAGGAGGCTTTTCAAAAGCAGGAATTTACTTATACGGGATTTATACTTGATATTCTGTGTTTTTACTGTTCTCCTGTAGGACGGTCTATAACGATTATTTTTTCGTGTTGTTTACTACCCCCTTTTTGAATTTCTATTGTATAATATAGAGGAAGTGAAGTGTAAGTGATTTTTTCGTTGTCGCTTACTTTTTCCACCCCGTTCACCTTTTCAAAATCCGCTGCTGAAATGTTATATTTTCCACTGAATGTGATGGTATACTTTCCTGGTTGGGTAAAAATGATTGTATCCGTCGGATTGTGATTCTCGTTGTCGTAGATGACGCCTTTCTGGTAAGTGTGATTTACCCCCTCCGAAGGAGATGTTGACCATGTGTATGATGCTTTGTACAGCAGATGGCCTTTTTTTCTCTGTACAGCCGTAACGGCTATTTTTGTGTTGGTGTAGAGTGTATCGTTTGTAATGGTGTCGTTTTCGTATGTGGTAGAATCTGGGGTATAATTGTCGTTTTTGACCGTAATGTTGAATCCAGAGAAAATAGGCGGACTGGATACGTATTCTTCATCGCACGATGTGGTGAGTCCGCCGAGGGCGAGGACCGACAGGAGAGTGATGCAGGCTGTTTTTTTCATAAAGTCGTAGTTTTTGTCATTGAAATATTGTCCTGTTGCAAAGTTACAATTTTTCCGCAAAAGCAGTTGTTTTGGCTTGAAAACTTTAAGGTTATTCTTCAGACGCTCCGTTGTGGGGCCGGCATGCCCTGTCGGTTGCGGCTGATGGCGCAGGAGGGGCCGCAGCGGTTTGCAGGAGCCTTTGTTGCCGGTAGGCTTTTGGGGAGAGATGGGTGTAGCGCATGAAATATTTCCGGAAGGTGAACTGTTCCGGGAAGTTGAGTTCTTCGGCAATCTCTTTGATGAGCAGGTCGGGCTTGTCAAGCAGGTTCTTGGCCTGGTTGATGGTGAAATGGGCAATCCAGTCGGAAGGCGGTTTCCCGGTACACGACTTGATGATGTGGGTGAAGTGGCTGGTGGACAGGCAGGCTTCTTTGGCATAGAAGGCAACTGAGCGCTGGCGGTAGTGATGATAGTAGAGCGAGAGGAGAAAATTGTACAGTATGCCGGTGGCCTTTTCCAGGGGCTTTTCAGTTTCGGCGGGCAGCTGTTTGATGCGGCGGAAAACAATTTCAAAAATCGTTTCCTGCCGGATGAGGCGCATGTGGTGGAGCAACAACGCCTGTTCGCCGGGCGGAAGCGAGGCGAGTTGCTCCGTTTTCAGTGCCAGGCGCTCTGTCTGCCGTACGAGAAAGGCCTGTTCGTCGGTTGAAAGTGTCCAAAGAGGATGCTGGCTGATGCGGATGGGAATCCGGATGTCCTTGAGCGTATGGAGTATGGGCAGAAAGGTTTTTTGCTCTTCCAGCAGTGAGAGGTAGCGGAAGTCGGGCGAGGGGGATAGTCCGTTGATTTGTATCAGGGGAGTGACCATAAAGAAAGTGCCCGGGGTCAGATGCTGTTCCCGTCCGTTGATGGTGATGTCGGCTTCGCCGTGTGTGCAAAAGTATCCTCCCACTTTTCCCCAGTGTTCCAGGGTAAAGGCGTCGCTGTGGCGGGGAGGTAAATCCGGGTGTGTGTTCCTGTTTTTCATGCGGGAATGATTTGCCGGTAAAAATAGTTGAAAAGAGGCAGAATCGTGCGTTGAAGTAGGGAAAAAAGACGGGAAAAAGCAGATTTTACTCAATATACAGTAACCGGCAGATCCGTTTTTCCCCGCGGGCTTGTTGTAAGAAAACACTTGGTACTTTAGGAAAAACACTCAGTACTTTAGAAAAAACTGTCGGTACTTTAGAAAAAACAAAAGTACTGAGTGTTTTTTCTAAGGACGGAGTCGTGTGAACGCCGCCACCGCGAGTCGTGTGGCGGAGCAGACTGCAGGCGGCGGGCATGCCGGTGGTGCTCAGAAGGCATGGAGGCGTACGCCGCAGACGGTGGTAACGGAGCGTGAGTTGCCGGCAGGGCGGGGTGTGATGTTGTTTCGTGTTGCCGGCCGGCTGTTTTTTCCGTGCCGGGAAGAGGAAAAAAGTGGTTTTGCCGGTGAGAAATGGGAATAACCTTTTGTGCGTTGTAAGAAAAGTTCGTATCTTTGTCCTAATAACATGTACATTTTTCTAACAGACAACAGTAATGGGAAAAGTTCTAATCATCGGAGCCGGAGGCGTGGCCACGGTTGCCGCCCACAAGGTGGCTCAGAACACTGACGTGTTTAGCGAGATTATGATTGCGAGCCGCACAAAGTCAAAGTGCGATGCGATTGTGAAGGCCATCGGCCGCGATGACATCAAGACGGCACAGGTGGATGCCGACAGCGTGGAGCAGTTGTGTGCGTTGATGAATGAGTTCAAGCCCGACCTGGTCATGAATCTGGCTTTGCCCTATCAGGACCTCACCATCATGGAGGCTTGTCTGCAGTGTGGCTGCTCTTACCTTGATACGGCCAATTATGAGCCTATCGACGAGGCGCATTTCGAGTATTCCTGGCAGTGGGCCTACAAGGAGCGTTTCGAGCAGGCCGGACTGACCGCCATCCTCGGTTGCGGATTCGACCCGGGCGTGACGAGCATCTTCACGGCTTATGCCGCCAAGCATTATTTCGACGAAATTCATTATCTGGACATTGTGGACTGCAATGCCGGCGACCATCACAAGGCGTTTGCCACCAACTTCAATCCGGAAATCAATATCCGTGAAATCACGCAGAAAGGATTGTATTGGGAAAACGGAAAGTGGGTGGAAACAGAGCCGCTGGAAATTCACCGTCCGCTGACTTATCCGAATGTGGGACCGCGTGAAAGCTATCTGCTTCATCACGAGGAAATCGAGAGCTTGGTGAAGAACTATCCCACCATCAAGCGCGCCCGCTTCTGGATGACTTTCGGTCAGGAATATCTCACTCACCTGCGTGTCATCCAGAACATCGGTATGGCCAGCATCGTGCCCATCGAATATGAAGGTCATCAGATTGTGCCTTTGCAGTTCCTCAAGGCCGTGTTGCCCAATCCGCAGGACCTCGGTGAAAACTATGAGGGCGAAACGAGCATCGGTTGCCGCATCCGCGGTGTGAAGGACGGACAGGAGCACACCTATTATGTATATAACAACTGTTCACACCGTGCTGCCTATGAGGAAACCGGCATGCAGGGCGTCAGCTATACGACGGGAGTGCCCGCCTGCATCGGTGCCCGTATGTTCATGCTCGGCTTGTGGAAGCGTCCGGGCGTATGGAACGTGGAGGAGTTTGATCCCGATCCCTTCATGGAAGAACTGAACCGTCAAGGTCTGCCCTGGCATGAGATTCACGACGGTGACCTGGAACTGTAAGACATCTCTTTTCCCTTCTCGGGGAATGTGGATAGCATAAACATGCGCCCTGTGCAGCACTGAAAGAAGCTGTGCAGGGCGCATCGTTTGGTTTGAAACGGACGGCCGGGCGATAGGGGCAGTGGACTGCCGGAGTGTTTGCCCCGTTGCAGGCCGGGAAGGATGGAGTTCGGACGGCATAACGGCCGGCACGACGAAAACGAGGGCGGCCGCAGCCAGTGGAACAACTGGGCTGCGGCCGCCGTGCGTTATCGGTATTCCGCCGTTTAGAGCGGGAACTGGTCGAGAATGGGGTCGTCATATTGCTGCTGGAGCTTCTTGAGTTCCTTGCGCAGCTTCTTGGTGATTTTTTCCGTACCCGGTTTCCCGTAAAGATTGTTCATCTCCTTCGGGTCCTCGTTGAGGTTGTAGAGTTCCCATTCGTCAATGTCGCGGTAGAAGTGGATGAGTTTCCATCCGTCTTCGGTGCGCACGCCGTAGTGGCGCTTCACCATGTGCTCTGCCGGATATTCATGATAGTGGTAGTAGAGACTCTTGCGCCAGTTGCGCGGCTTTTCGCCCTTGAGCAGCGGCAGCAGCGAAACGCCTTGGATGTCCTCGGGAATTTCTGCCCCTGCGATGTCGAGGAAGGTGGGGGCGTAATCGATGTTCTGCACCATCTGCTCTATGTCACCGCGGGCCTTGAGCCCTTCGGGCAGCATCATGACGAGCGGAGTGGAGAAGGATTCTTCATACATGAAGCGCTTGTCGAACCATCCGTGCTCGCCCATGTAGAATCCCTGGTCGGAAGTGTACACCACAAGGGTGTTCTTCAGCAGTCCGGCTTTCTCCAGATAGTCGAGCGTGCGGCCCACGTTGTCGTCCAGTGTCTTGAGCACTTTTGCGTAGTCGCGCATATAGCGCTGGTACTTGTATTCGTGCAAGGCCTTTCCTTCCAGATGGCGTGCCTTGAAGTCAATGGCCAGGGAGTCGTAGAAGTAGTCATACTTGGCCCGGTCGGCACTGTTCATCCGCCCGATCATGTTCAGGTAAGTGTTCTTGAGGGGAGTGTTGACATTGGGGTCGTAGATTTTGACGTCATAGGTGAGGTCCATGTGCTGGTAGATGTTCATCTCCTGCTGGGCTGCGGCTTTCCGTCCCTTGTAGTCGTCATAGAAGTTGTCGGGGATGGGGAAAGTCTTGTCCTCGTATTCGCGCAGATATTTGATTTCGGGCAGCCAGTCGCGGTGGCAGGCCTTGTGGTGCAGGAAGAGGATGAACGGTTTCGACTTGTCGCGTTTGTGTTCCAGCCAGTCGATGCCTTTGTCGGTGACGATATTGGTCATATAGCCCTTTTCGATGGTTTTGCTGCCGTCCATGTTGATGAAGGTCGGGTTGTAGTAGTCACCCTGGCCCGGTACGATATTCCAATAGTCAAATCCCGTGGGTTCGCTCACGAGGTGCCATTTTCCGATAATGGCGGTCTGGTAGCCGGCCTTCTGCAGCAGTTTGGGCATGGTCTGCTGCGAACCGTCGAAGATGCCGTGCTCGTTATTGGTGAATCCGTTGATGTGGGAGTGTTTGCCGGTGAGCATGCAGGCGCGGCTGGGCCCGGAAAGCGAATTGGCCACGAAACTGTTGACAAAGCGGACACCGTTTTCGGCAATGCGGTCAAGGTTGGGCGTTTCTACGTAACGGTTGTCGTAGCACGACATCATTTGTGCCGTGTGGTCATCCGTCATGATGTATACGATGTTGTATCGTTCCTGAGCTCCGGCAATGGCAGGCAGGAGCAGGGGTGTTAACATGAACAGGTGTTTCTTTTCCATGAGCGTTTAGGCTGAGATAGGTTGAATAAAAAGACGAAAGAACCAGAAACGAGGGTGCTTTCGAAAGGACTGGTCTCGTTTCTGGTTCCTCTGGTTGTTTGTAAAGATAACCCCGTTATTTCTGGGTCATGGAGTAGACAATATCCATTATCTGCTTGCCGAGGGCATCAGCTTCTTCCATGGTGTGTGCCTCGGAATAGACGCGGATAATCGGTTCGGTGTTTGACTTGCGGAGATGTACCCACTTGTCGGCAAAATCAATCTTGACGCCGTCGATGTCGGTAACCTGCTCATTTTTGTAGAGGTCTTTCACCTTCTGCAGAACGGCATAGATATCGGTGGTGGGGTCAAGGTCAATGCGGTTCTTGGCAATGAAATATTGCGGCAGTGAGTTGCGCAGTTCAGTTGCTTTCATGCCGGTTTTTGCCAGGTGAGTCAGGATAAGGGCGATACCTACCAGTGCGTCGCGGCCGTTGTGGGCTGCCGGATAGATGACGCCGCCGTTTCCTTCACCACCGATGACGGCACCGGTTTCCTTCATCTTCGTAACCACGTTCACCTCGCCTACGGCAGCGGGAGTGTAGTTGCAACCGTATTTCTCTGTTACGTCGCGCAGACCGCGGGTTGAGGAGAGGTTGGAAACGGTGTTGCCGGGAGTGTGGCGCAGAATGTAGTCGGCTACGGCTACCAGTGTGTTTTCTTCGCCAAACATGGAGCCGTCTTCGCAGACGAGAGCAAGGCGGTCAACGTCGGGGTCGACTACGAAACCGATGTCATGGCGTCCCTTGCGCATCAGGTTGCGGATTTCGCTGAGGTGTTCCTTCAAAGGCTCGGGATTGTGGGCAAAGTCGCCGGTGGGCTCGGTGTTGATGCCTGTCACTTGTGTAACGCCCAGCTGGCCGAGCAGTTTGGGCAGGATGACACCGCCTACGGAGTTGACTGCATCGATGGCTACATTGAAGTGAGCACGGCGGATGGCTTCTACGTCAACCAGTTCGAGCGACTTTACGAGCTCGATGTGGCGCTGGTCGTAGCTGTGGTTGTGGAACAGGCCGCCGAGATTGTCAACGTCAGCAAAATCAAAGTTGCAATTGTTGGCCAGGCGTACGACTTCGGAGGCCTCTTCGGGCGGAAGGAATTCGCCTTTCTCGTTGAGGAATTTCAGGGCGTTCCACTGGCGGGGATTGTGGCTGGCGGTAATGATGACGCCACCTACAGCCTTCTCCATGGTAACGGCCAGTTCGGTCGTGGGAGTAGAGGCGAGACCTATGTCAACGACATCGAGGCCCATGCCCATGAGGGTGCCGCAGACAACCTGAGTAACCATTTCGCCGGAAATGCGGGCATCGCGTCCGACAACAATCTTGCGGCGGTAGGTTAAGTTCACTTTCTTCAGACGCAGGCTGGCATATGCTGCTACTGACTTGGCGATGTCAACGGGGTTGAGCGTATCGCCCGGTTTGCCGCCGATAGTGCCGCGGAAACCTGAAATTGACTTGATTAATGTCATATATATGAGAAATTGGTTGTTGTGTCTGCAAGTAATAAAGTATTTCCATACAAAAATACAAACTAAATGTGTAAAATACTGCCCATCTTTGGAAAAAATGTCATACTTTTTTGCAATCTTCGATTTACATTTTATAAAAAATGGTTTGACTGCGATATATGGATGAGAAAAAAGGAAAACCAGACGCTTTTTTGTATTTTTGCAAGGTGATTTTAGTGGACATGCCGCAGCTTTGCTCCCTGGGGCAGCGGCATCTGATGGAAACAGTCGGAGTATTTTTTTTGTAAGAAGAATATGGAAAGTTTGAAGAATCGCCGTTCCATCCGGAAATATGCTGACCGGCCAGTGGATGACGGTTTGCTGCACAGTCTGCTGGAGGCTGCAGAGCGGACGCAGACGATGGGAAACCTGCAGCTTTACAGCGTGGTGGTGACCCGCTCGGAGGAAAAGAAACGTGAACTGGCTCCCTGCCATTTCAACCAGCCGATGGTGACCGGTGCCCCGGTTGTCCTGACGTTTTGTGCCGACTATCATCGCACCACTCGCTGGTGTGAGGAAAGGAAAGCGGCTCCCGGTTATGACAATTTCCTTTCGTTTGTCAATGCGGCCATTGATGCTTTGCTTTATTGCCAGACCTTCTGCACGCTGGCCGAGGAAGCGGGACTGGGACTGTGCTATCTGGGGACTACGGTATACATGCCGGAAAAGATTATCGACATCCTGCAGTTGCCCAAGCTGGTTGTGCCGCTGGCCACGATTACGCTTGGCTGGCCCGACGAACATCCGGTACAAACGGACCGCCTGCCCTTATCGGCCATTCTGCACGATGAGACGTATCAGCCGGTGACCCGTGCAACCATCGACCGCGATTATGCCGCAAAGGAGGCATTGCCGGAGAATCTGGAGTTTCTGCGCATCAACAACAAGGAAACGCTGGCACAGATTTTTACGGATTTGCGCTATACGCGCAAGGACAATGAGGCGATGAGCGAAGGTTTCCTGAGCATGCTTCGCCGGCAGGGTTTCCTGTGATGCCGCTGTGAAGAAGCCGGGCGGTTGCCCTCGGGGCTGTAGCGCGTGCAGAATACGCGGCAGAAGGGGTGCGCGAAACAGTCAGTACTTTAGGAAAAACAGAAGTACTGACAGGATTTTCTAAAGTACTGACTGTTTTTCCTAAAGTACTGAGTGTTTTTAGGGGGCTGCCGAGGGGGAATACACCGTGTGGTGTACTGAAAAAGGTTGACAGGTTCATTGCAGTTTCAGCGCCCGGTGTATCCGGAAAGGCTTGAATGCAAACGGCAGGGCCGGAAGGAGGTGAATCCTTTCCGGCCCTGCCGTTTATAATTGGGTTGATGGGACTCCATGTGGGTGGGTTCCCATGTCTTCCGGGATTATTTGCCTTGCAACACTTTCTTGCGGGCCTCTTGGGCTGCCTTGAATTCGGCCACGGCTGCATTGATTTTTTCCATACTCTGCTTGTCTTCTCCGAGTTCCTTCTCTTCTTGAGGAGTCATGGTGAGACTGTAGGCGGCAATGTTGCTGAATAGCTGTTCGGAAATTTGGTCAATTTCGCCCGGAGTGGTCGCCTTTTCCATCTTTTCGGTGGCTTTTTCAATCAGTCCGCACAGTTTGTCTGCGTGAGTGTTGCCGCCGCATCCCAGCAGCAGGAAGCCGGCAAGGAGGGATAGGAGGATTTTTTTCATATCGGCAGGAAAAAATGGGATGTCGGCAAGAGGGGATTCCTGACTGGGGCGTCGTCGTTGCGTGTTGCATTTGCTGTCCCTGGAGGCAGAGCCTCCTGCCGTCAGTCCAAAGGTTAGTATTCTTCGCGGCTGGTGAGTTCTTCCATGATGAGGCCCTCAATTTCCTCAGCCAGTTCGGGATTGTCCTTGAGCGTCCGCTTCACGGCATCACGGCCCTGGCCAATCTTGGTGTCGTTGTAGCTGAACCAGGAACCGCTTTTCTTGATGATGCCCAGTTCTGTGCCCAGGTCTACGATTTCGGCCGTGCGTGAAATGCCTTCGCCGAAGGTGATTTCGAATTCCGCCTTGCGGAAGGGGGGAGCCACCTTGTTTTTCACGACCTTCACACGCACCTGATTGCCTATGGGCTGGTCGCCGTCCTTGAGAGTGGTGACGCGACGGATGTCAAGGCGCACGCTGGCGTAGAACTTCAGGGCGTTTCCACCGGTGGTGGTTTCGGGGTTGCCGAACATGACGCCGATTTTTTCGCGCAGCTGGTTGATGAAAATGCAGGTCGTGTTGGTCTTGCTGATGGTGGAGGTGAGCTTGCGCAGTGCCTGACTCATGAGGCGGGCCTGCAGTCCCACTTTGTTGTCGCCCATTTCTCCTTCGAGTTCAGCCTTGGGTGTGAGCGCGGCGACGGAGTCGACAACGATGATGTCGATGGCCGATGAACGGATTAACTGGTCGGCGATTTCCAGTGCCTGCTCGCCGTTGTCGGGTTGGGAGATGAGGAGGTCGTCCACGTTGACGCCAAGCTTTGCCGCATAGAAGCGGTCGAAGGCATGTTCGGCATCGATGAAGGCGGCAATGCCACCGTTTTTCTGTGCTTCGGCAATCGCGTGGATGGCCAGGGTTGTTTTTCCGGAGCTTTCCGGTCCGTAGATTTCGATGATGCGGCCTTTGGGATAACCGCCTACGCCGAGGGCAGCGTTGAGGGACAGACTGCCCGTGGGGATGACTTCCACGTCTTCAATCTGTTCGTCGCCGAGCCGCATGATGGAGCCTTTTCCGAAATCTTTTTCTATTTTTTGCATAGCGGCCTGCAGGGCTTTCAGTTTCTCGCTGGCACCGCTCAGTTCTTCTTCTTTTTTTGCCATATTTTTTCTGTATCAGTTGGGTATGGGTTTCAAATCTGTTTTTTTCTCTCGTACAAAGTTATATATAAAAATCGAGGAACCCCGTTTTCGGTAGTCTTATTTTTTTAGGAGACTACTGCGGGCCTTTGCTCTGTCCTGGCGATTGGAGCGGAAGTCCGCTGTTGCGGATGGGGCCGATTTACGGGCGTGGGGAACGGTGGTCCGCAGCTTCTTCGGCATACATCTGTTCGAAGCGGTGGCGCAGTTGGACGGCATCGGCAATGACGCCGCGCAGGTGTTTCAGCCGTTCCGCATTTTCGCTTTCGGGAATCCACAGGCGCAGGTAGCCGCCGTCGGCATATTTGCGGCGCAGATGTTGCACCATTCGTTCATATTGCGCCTCCTTGTCCAGCTCCGGGTAGTGGGAGAGTCCGTATTGCAGGGTGCGCCGCAGAGTGGTGTCTGTGTCGATGAGGCGGTCGGCCTCGGCAATGATGCGCCCCAGGAGGCTGCGGGGCTCCCGTTTTGCCGATGCGCGGTGGTCCTCTGCAGCCTCGGCTATGGTTTCCACTTCTTCGGGGCTGAACCATTGGGCGAGGTGGCGGTCGTTGCGGATGATGCGTGCCGACACTTCGTGATGGTGTTCTCTGCCTTCGCACAGTCCGAGGTCGTGACAGGCCGCGGCAACGAACACGAGTGCCGGTTTGAGGGAATAGTGCCTTGACAGGGCCATGCTTTGGGCAATAACGGTTTCGGCGTGGTCGCGCTGATGGGCAGCGTCGAAGTGGTCATATTGTGGAAGGATGTGCTCTTCTACGTAGGCCAGCAGTTCGGGGGCGATTTCGGGGTAATGGAGGGCGGACATGAATTTCAGAGGTTTGTTGGGGTTGTCTGAGGGATAGGCGGGGGGTGAGAACCGGTAGAGGCCGCTTGGGCGGAACGCGCCGGCAGGTAAGCGGGAAATGTCGTCGGCGACTGGCGGAGGGGTATCCCGATTTTTACAGTTCGGGCAGTTCTTCCAGCAGGAACCGGGCTACTCCGTCCTCATCGTTGGTGTGGCGTGTGATGACATCGGCTTCCTGTTTCACTTTTTCCTGGGCATTGGCCATGGCTACGCCCAGTCCGGCGTAATGAATCATGGAGAGATCATTGAATCCGTCGCCGATGGCCATGGCTTTTTCGCGTTCCACGCCGATGTGCGCCAGCAGGCGGGCAATGGATGCCGCTTTGTCAATGCCTTTGGGCACCAGTTCGAGGTAGAACGGCTCGGAGCGGTAAATGTTGATGCGGTGGCCGATTTCCTTTTTCAGTTCCTCTTCCAGCCAGACGAGCAGGTCGGGCTCTCCCACGGTCAGGCATTTGTCGACGGGGCGTGGCAGGTCGGCCAGAAAGTCGTCGGTGGGCTGGATATCCATTTTCGTGAGGAAGGATTCATACTGCACATAATGGTTCTCAGGCGTTTCCGTGAGAATTTTCGGTCCGTTGTAGGACAGAATGGATGCGCCGGCTTCTACAGACCGGCGGTAAAGCAAGGGCAGAATGTCATCGGGAAGACTTTGCTCGAAAAGAGTTTCCTCAGTGTCGCAGCGGATGATTTTTCCACCGTTGTATGAGAGAATATAGCCGCCGTAGCGTTTCATTTCGAGCATTTCGGCCAGTGGGAGGATACCATAAGTGGGTCGTCCTGAGGCCAAAGCCAGGCGCAATCCTTTCCGCTGGGCGTCAATGAGGGTATGGCGGGTAAAGGGAGTCAACTCTTTCCGGCTGTCAGTCAGTGTGCCGTCAAGGTCGAGAAAGAGAATTTCAAATCTGTGCATGAGAAATAGTTTATGACGGGTGGCATTTGTCTCTCCGGACGGGGAACCGTGCATTTCGCGGCAGGAGCGGCGATGGTTGTGCCAGCCTGCTTTCCCGGTAACCGATTTCAGTTTTTTCGGGCGGGTGGTATCGGTCGAGGCGCGCGTCGCCGCCGGCCTGATGGTGCAGAGGTGCAAAGTTATAATCTTTGTCGGGAAAAAAGGACGGAGGGGGTGGAAAAAACGCGGGGTGGCGGAGGGCTGGTTGCGGCAAGAACTGTTTTTTTGGACGGCCTTTTCCGCTGGCCGGTAAGTGATTTTTGTTTTTCTCTCAGGCTTGGCAGTGAGGTGAAAATGTGAGTAGATATGTAAAAATGGATGAAGAAAAACGGCATTTTGAACATTAAAAAGTGAATTTGATTGAAAAAACAGCGGTATTTCTGCATAACAGACTGTCAGATAGAATATTTTTCGCTAACTTGCGCTCGATTTCTGGCCCTTGAGAGTTCTGCCTGGTCGCACTATCGTGAAAACGACGGGACAGGCTGGGATAAAAACGAAGATAATAACCTAAAAAAATAAAACAGTCATGAAAAAAAACTTGATGATGATTGCGCTGGTTGCCGGATGTATGGCGCTGGGCAGTTGTGTCAGCAAAAAAGAATTTACTTCCTTGCAGAATAAGTATGACCGGTTGAAAGCCCAGAAGGAGCAGCTCGGTGAGAAATATACGGCGCTTCAGTCCGACTACAACACGGCCAACATGAAACTGGCGACCTGTTCGAGCGAATCGAAGAGTCTGGCTACACGTCTGGAGGAGGAAAAAGAGCGTAACCGTCTGTTGCGCGAGAGCTACGATCGGCTTCAGGGTTCCTATACGGCCAACGTAGAGCAGGGCAATGTGAACATTTCCAAGCTTGTTGACGAAATCAATGCCTCGAACAAGTTTATCAAGCAGTTGGTGGAAGCCAAGTCGAAGAGTGATTCGCTGAACATTACGCTGACCAATAACCTGACCCGTTCGCTCACCCGTGAGGAAATGGAGGATGTCGACATCCAGGTGCTCAAAGGCGTAGTTTACATTTCCCTGGCAGACAATATGCTTTACAAGAGCGGTTCCTATGAAATCGGTCCGAGAGCCGGCGAAACACTCGGTAAGATTGCCAAGATTATTATGGACTATAAGGAATACGATGTGCTGGTGGAAGGAAACACCGACAATGTGCCCATCAGCCAGAAGAACATCCGTAATAACTGGGACCTCTCCTGCTTGCGTGCCTCTTCTGTGGTGCAGGCGCTCCAGAAGGATTATGGGGTAGACCCGAAGCGTCTTTCAGCTGCCGGCCGTGGCGAGTATAACCCGATTGCCGACAACACTTCGGCTGTAGGCAAGCAGCGGAACCGCCGTACGCAGATTATCATTACGCCCAAGCTGGATGAGTTCATGGAGTTGATTGAACAGGCTCCTGAGCAGGAAGAGGGCACACAGGATGCCATGCCGCAGGAATAATTCGCAGGATACGGACAATGAAGTAAAAAGGGCCGTCGCACCATGCTGGTTGCGACGGCCTTTTCTTTTTCTCCGTTTTGGGTACAGGCTCTGTTGAAGTAAGGGCGGGCTGATGCCGTGACCTGGTGGAGGCACCGTGGCGCATGACTATGGCATCTGCGGCAGTGGCGCTGGTCAGTATTCCGTCTTGTCCGGCTTTTCCCGCCACCGTTCAAACGTGCGGATGGCCTCTTCGTTCAACAAACGTTCCGATGGCAGTTGCCGTTCCTCTGCCGGCAGGCGGATTTCCCGGTAGATGAAGGAGTCGTCGAAGCCGATACCGGCCGCGTCGTGCTGGTTGTTGCCATAGTAAATCTTGTCAATGTGTGCCCAGTAAATGGCGGCCAGGCACATAGGGCAAGGTTCGCAAGAGGTATAGATTTCACAGCCGGAAAGGTTGAACGTGTGCAACTTTTCGGCCGCATTTCTGATGGCCGACACTTCGGCGTGTGCTGTGGGGTCGCATTGGGCCGTCACGCGGTTGACTCCCGTCGCGACAATTTCACCATTGCGGGCGATGACGGCTCCGAAAGGACCGCCGCCGTTTTCGACATTCTCGTTGGCCAGCCTGATGGCTGTACGCATCAGTTCTTCCTTGCTTTTCATGGTTTTTCTTTTTAGGTGGTTTGCCTGCAAATGTAATTACTTTTTCCAAAGAAATCCAACAAAAATCCTTAACTTTGCCTTAACCGCACAGCGTTTTTCTTCTTCAGATTTTTTTACGGATTTTCCGGTGCTGAGGGGGAAAGACGATAGATGTGTGGGGCATTAACCTGACGCTATAAAGAAAAAACAAAGATTATGACCATCGTAGAAAGATTCTTGAAGTACACCGGATTCGACACGCAGTCGGCCGATGAAACCGGCACAACGCCGAGTACGGCCAAACAGCTTTTGCTGGCCAACTATTTGAAGGAGGAATTGGAAAGCATCGGTCTGACCGAAGTGGAACTCGACGCCAACGGGTATCTGTATGCCACGTTGCCCGCCAATACGGACCGGCCGGTGCCGACGATCGGCTTCATTGCCCATATGGACACCAGCCCCGACTGTTCGGGAGCCGATGTGAAGCCGCGTATCGTGCAGGCATATGACGGCGGCGATATTGTGCTGGATGCCGCAGCAGGCATTGTAACCTCTCCTAAGAAATTTCCCGAATTGCTCGACCACGTGGGCGAGGATATCATCGTGACCGACGGGCATACACTGCTGGGTGCTGACGACAAGGCCGGCATTGCTGAAATCGTGCAGGCCATGGTTTATCTGAAGGAGCATCCGGAAATTGAACACGGAAAGATTCGGGTAGGCTTCAACCCCGACGAGGAAATCGGATTGGGCGCCCACAAGTTTGATGTGGAGAAATTCGGTTGCGAATGGGCCTATACCATGGATGGCGGTGAACTGGGTGAACTGGAGTTTGAGAATTTCAATGCAGCTTCGGCCAAGGTGGAAATTACCGGTGTGAGTGTGCATCCCGGCTATGCGAAAGGGAAAATGGTGAATGCCGCACGTCTGGCAGCAGAGTTTGCCGGCATGATGCCGGCTGCCGAGACTCCCGAAACGACAGCTTCCTATGAAGGATTCTTCCATCTGCTGGGCATGGAGGGGAATGTGGAGCGCGCTTCTCTGACCTATATCATTCGCGACCACGACCGTCAGAAGTTTGAAGGCCGGAAGGATTTTATCCTGCGTGCCGGCGAATGGATGAACCGGAAATATGGTGAGGGAACGGTGAAGGTGACTGTCAGCGACCAGTATTACAACATGCGGGAGCAGATAGAGCCGGTGATGCATGTCATTGACATTGCGCTCGACGCGATGAAGGCCTGCGACGTGCCGGCCAAGGTGCGCGCCATCCGCGGCGGAACCGACGGTGCACAGTTGTCGTTCAAGGGTTTGCCCTGTCCCAATATCTTTGCCGGCGGACTGAATTTCCATGGTCCGCATGAGTTCCTGCCTATTCCCAATCTGGAAAAGGCTTGCGAAGTGGTGGTGAAGATTTGCCAGCTTACCGCACAGCGCTACTGATGATAGGGTTGGATTTTATTCGGTGCGCCGCTCTCTGCCGACAGGGAGCGGCGCACCGCCTTATTGGGCAGGCTGCAAATGTTGCCGGGGGTGACAACGAGGCAATACCCGTTTGTCGGCAGGCTTGTTGCTTGCGCGTGCAGCCTGTTGGTGAATGTGTGTGAACGGTCAGTACTTTAGAAAAAACAGTTGGTAGTTTAGAAAAAACAGTCAGTACTCTTGTTGGGATGCTTTTGCGGCTCTGCAGAAATCCTTTCTGTGGTGGCGGATGTAACCGGGTGGAGGATATTCCGGTCATGCGGTGTAACATCCGGGCAGGGACATCTGCTGATATATAATATATAGGAGTGGGAAGGAGTTGCGCCGTCGCGGTGATGCTGTGAAGATTCCGTGTTTTTGGGGGAGCGCAGAGATGCAATCGTGCTTATCCGGCTTCCGTGCAGCGGGTTGGAATGGATCAGAGGAGCACAAGAAAAGCGGAAATACATGGAGACCGAGGTTCCCGGATGTATTTCCGCTTTTATGGGATGAGTAAAGTTGGCTGTGGCCTGTAGCCTGGTTGCTCTATTTCAGCGTAGGCCGGGCTTTATTCGGCAGCTTCGGCTTCAGAGGCTTCAGCCTTCTTCTCCTCACTGTCTGTAAATTCAGTATATCCGTTGTTGATGAGGATGTTATACCATTGGATGAGCTTTTTGATGTCGCCGTTGTAAACGCGGTCGCGGTCGTAGTTGGGCAATGCCTTGGCCATGAAGTCGGCCAGTTCTTGTGCAGAAGCTTTTTTGAGGTCAATGTTGACGGGAGCGCCGTTTTCGTTCTGCTTGATAGTCTCGAAGATTTCCATCAGAGGCTTGTCTTCGCCGTCGGTATACATGGATACGTCGTTTAATGAAGTGACGCGGTCGCGTGCACCTGCGGGAATACGCTTTTTGGAAGCATCCAGCATTTCAACGATGAGCATGCCTCTTCCTTGCGAAACGAGACGGTAAAGTCCGGGCTTGCCGGCGATGGAGAGAATGGTATCTTTCATTTTTTTCTATTAGGTTATTTTTCTTTTTGGGTTTTGTCCGCAAAGGTAATGCTTTGCAGCGAAATAGGGGACGTGTGCACCTTTAAAAATACGAATTGTTGATGATTCTTTGCAATTGTGGGGCTATTTCGGCAACACCGTCATTGTTGATAATGTAGTTGGCCCTCTGTTCCTTCTCTTCTTCCGGCATTTGCAGAGCCATCCATTCGAGGGCCTGTTGCCGGCTGGCACCGTCGCGATTCATGATGCGGCTGATGCGGGTTTCGAGGGGAGCTGTCACCAGTATGGACGTGTCGACAAAACGGTCGAAGCGGGCTTCGAACAACAAGGCGCATTCCATGAATACGGCTGGCGAAGGTTGCAGCCGGCTCCAGCTTTCGAAGGCTTCGGCCACCCGGGGGTGGACAATGGCGTTGACCTGGTCGGCATGTTCCTTTCCGCTGCGGATGTAGGCCGAGAGGACGCTTTTGACCGGCAGACCTTCTTCGTCGTATACGCTGGTGCCTATCAATGCTGTGAGTGCGGCTCTTACGCCGGCATCGGTGCGGATGATGCGTCGGGCTTCGTCGTCGCAATAGAATACGGGATAACCGGCAGCTTCAATGGAGCGGCAGACATAGCTTTTCCCACTGCCGATGCCGCCCGTGATGCCATATTTATGGGTTTTCTGCCTGGGTTGGGGTGACTTTTTCAATGACATATTCTACTTCCTTGGGCGATATGCGAATCTGTGAGATGCCTTTGGGGGCAATGCGTACCTGCAGTGGGCACTGGCTGTTCCCGTTCTTGGGCAAATCTTTATAGCTGGCCACCACGACGAAATCGTCCGAAGTGATTTCGCGATAGCGGTTCATGCCTACCTGGAAGGTAACCTCCACCTCCTGAGGGATGGGCAGGAGTATCTGGTCGGCAGGGAATCCTTCGGGCAGGATGGGGACGCGCACTTTCTTCTCAACCAGGCGGTCAACGAAAATGTCAAGTTTGACGGATGCCGGCAGGAACTTTGCTCCACGTACGGACTGGATGGGGAGTGAAAGCGAGGTGGTGTCGTTGACATTTTTCAGGTAGTCCACTTTCACATTAGCCGATTTGATGGTTTCCAGCAGATTTCCTGCGGCGTACACGGTGACGGAATCTTCGGACAGTTGTGTGTGAGTGATGACATATCCGTTTTCGGCCTTTACGTCGCCTTCCAGTGTGACGGGAACGCGTTTGTGCAGTCCGTGGTTGTAATAGAACTCGATGGTGTCGGGCTTTGTGGTGATGATTTGTGTGCTGGAAGCCAGTTGTGACGAGAATTGCTTGAGGACTTCCTTGGTGAGGAAGCGCACATGGCCCGACGGATTGGCGAAGGCCTTGAAGTCGATGACGATGGGGGAGAACTTTCCTCCGTAACGGTAGTTGAGAAGTGTGGCGGCGCGGTCGCGCAGACGGGTTTCAATCTGTGCGACGGGCTCGGTGGTGATGATGACGCCGTCGGGCACGTTCTCGATGACTACGGGTATGCGGTAATCCTGTTCGTATACTTCATTGACGGCCTGGAAAAGCCAGAAGGCACTGGAGAGAAACAGGAAAAACAAGAAAATAAGGAACTCCTTGTTCCATATTTTGGAAAAGAAATTCCTTATGCTGTTTTGCAGATTTTTTTTTATTCCGTTCATCCTCTTGAAAGTGAGTGAGTGATACGAATGCCGTAAAAACAGGCGGGCACTGCCGCTACTTTTTATTTTCCGCTCTGTTCGCGGGGCATGATGGCGGATTTCTCCATCTTGATTTTCACGCCGGTGGCAACTTCGAGCATTACGGTGTTGTCTTCTTCGCTGATGCTCTTAATGGTTCCGTGAATGCCGCCGATGGTGATGATTTCCTGTCCCACCTGCAATGCGTTGCGGAATTTCTGGATTTCCTTCTGCTTCTTGTTCTGGGGACGAATCATGAAGAAATATACGATGACAAACATGCCGACCATCAGAAGGATGGTGCTGAGACCACTGCCGGCTGCCGACTGATTCTGAAGAAGTGAAATGAATAATGTGTTCATAGAACTGAATGTGTTGATATAGGTTTATTTGAATAATTTGTTTTCTTTTTTCAGGGTTTTCACCACATGATCGAGCAGACCGTTAATATAGGAGGCGCTGCGCGGGGTGCTGTATATCTTGGCGATGTCAAGATATTCGTTGAAGGAGACGTTGACCGGGATGCTGGGGAAAGTCATGATTTCAGCCAAGGCAATCTGCATGATGATGACATCCATGAAGGCCAGGCGGTTGAATTCCCAGTTTTTGCAGTTTTTCCGGATGATGTCGCGTATTTCCGTAGCGTTCTCCAACGTGGCACGGAAGAGTTTTCCTGCAAATTCGTGGTCTTCGTTGCTGGTGTATTGTGGCAGAAGGGGCTGGTCGGCGCCGGACTTCTCGTTGAAGCGCTTGATGGTTTTCAGCACGAATGAATCCACGATGTCCTTGTCATCGTTCCAATAAAGACTGTGGTCCTCCAACAGGGCGTCAAAGTCCTCATTGTTGCAGATGTAGGTCTTGTATAGCTTCCTGATGATTTCGCGGTCGGCTTCATAAGAGAAATCCTCTTTTGTCAGATAAAGCTGGAAAACATCGCTTTCGGTGAAGCTGGTATACAGTTTTTTCAGCAGGGCATCTTCCTCAATCCACTCTTTCTTCTGCTTCTCGCGGTATTCGGAGAGTTGCTGGTTGGCTTCCAACTGCAGGAGCAATTGGTTGCGGGAAAGCATGGTTTCAGGAAAGGCTCCTTCAATGCTGGTGCCTAAACGCTTGTTGCGGGAAATGCGGGCCTCCTCTTTGCGTGCGGCCATATTTTTTATGTCGACCAATAGACTTAAAAGATAGTGGTACAGTTCGTAGGCCTTATCCATACTGAAATTCAGTTCTTTTTCAGCCATGTCGATCGTTTTCCCCTCGTTCTGGTAGTAGGCGTAGATGAGCTGCACTACTTTCAGTCTAATTAATTCTCTATTAATCATCGTTTTTTAATTTAGCAAAGAATGATATGCTAATATGGGCACGTACGGCAATGCTGCGAACCGCTGTCGCAACTTTTGGCAATTATGCCTTAGCGATGCAAAAATACGAAATTTCGGGTATTTGTTATCGATTTTCTCTCTCTTTTTTTGGTCTTTATCAAAAAAGATTTCAATTTTGTAGGAGAGTAGCGCCAAAATGCCTTTTTTGCTGTTCCCGGTGCATGGATTTGTGCCTGTACAGAAGAGGGTTTTATGTCATTTGGCCTATCTGGAAAACTATTGGAGGATAATTTATGAAGCAAACGGAAGAAGTGATTAACGAAAAAGCGGAGAATGACATTTTGTATTCAAAAACAGTGAAGGCCGGTAAGCGTGTTTACTATGTAGATGTGAAGCGCGACCGCCGGGATTCTTATTATCTGGCCATAACGGAGAGCAAGCGGGTGCGCGACGGAAATGAGGAGGTGCATCCTGTGTTTGAGAAGCATAAAATATTCTTGTATCATGAGGATATGGAGAATTTTATAAAGGCATTGGAGGCTGCGGCTGATTATGTGCGGACGGCGGCTGAGGATGCAGGGCACACTCGCAAGGTTGAAGGTGAGGCTGCGCCCGAAGAGGTTGCTGCGGAAGAGCCGCAGGCACAGACCGGGGAAGCAGGTCTGTCTTCTTCGCTTCTGGGCGGCAAAATAGAAATAGACATGAAGTTTGAATAGGAAGTTGCTGCAACCGTGATTCCTGGCAGAAGGCAGGCTTTTGTGGCCGTGACATACTTCTGCGTACGGTTGGTGCGATATTCCTTAGGGAAAGATTCCGCGTGGATTTTTCCGATAAAAACACTTAGTACTTTAGAAAAAACTGTCAGTACTTTAGAAAAAACAAAAGTACTGAAAGAAATTTCTAAAGTACTGGGTGTTTTTTGCCTTGTTCATTAGGGATAGTTGAGGCAGGTGGTGATGTTGTCAACGAGCCGAGGCCCAGTTGGGTGTGAACCTTTGCGCTTATATGAATGGACGGCGTGTCATATATATAATAAATATATGGTGACGCAGACATATGGTGATGCGGGCCTCATGGGACGGAGGAGTGGTCGGGCAAAGTGCCGGAGATGCATGGTGTGGCGTGTCTGTTGGGGGACGTAGGTAGAAAATCTGTCGTCTTGCTTGGCTATGTGGTGAAAAAGATGTATTTTTGCACCCGATTTGTCCTCCGGGAACATCCGATGTTCTGCGTGTGATGGCGAATTAAGCAAAATAACTTAATTTAGAGTAACACAATTTATTAAAAGCATGAAGCAGATTGTAATTAATGGTACTTTGCGTACCGACCTCGGCAAGAAGGCTACGAAGGAAGTTCGTAAGAATGGCAATGTACCTTGTGTACTTTACGGAGAAAAGAAGGATGCCAACGGCAATCCTGAAGCTATTCATTTCGTTGTAAATGAAAAGGAAATCAACAAGGTGGTTTACACTCCGCACATCTACCTCGTAGTTGTGAACATTGATGGTGTTGAGCACAAGTCAATTGTGAAGGAAACTCAGTTCCACCCGGTAAAGGACAATGTCCTGCACATGGACTTTTATGAGGTAGTAGAAAATAAGCCCGTTCAGGTAGCTATCCCTGTTAAGTCTGTTGGTTTGGCAGAGGGTGTACGTGCCGGTGGTAAGTTGATGCCGATGGTTCGTAAGCTCACCGTAAAGGCTTGCTACAATGAAATTCCTGAAAAGCTGGAAGTTGATGTAACCAAGTTGGGTCTTGGCAAGAGCATCAAGGTGGGTGACCTGTCGTTCGAAGGTCTCGAAATCGTTACTCCGAAGGAAGTAATCGTTTGCACCGTGAAGATGACCCGTGCCGCTATGGGTGCCGCTGCTGCTGCTGCAAAGCAGGGCTAATCGCTCCATTCCGGTCAAGACGGATAAAGGAATATGTGCCAGTGTGTCCCCGCCCCGAAAGGGAGGAACATTGGCACTTTTTTTCATCATTGCCTTTGTGGTGTGCGTTGTTTGGCGCATAGCTGCGGGTGGGCTTGATTATACTCTCTTCATTTCTTTACAAGAACAAAAACCAACAGACAACCATGAATTTTCTGATTGCCGGTCTGGGCAACATCGGGCCGGAATATGCAAAGACCCGCCACAATATCGGTTTTCGGGTGGTGGACACCCTGGCCAAGGCTGCGGGGCTGACTTTTGAGGATAAACGTTATGGCTTTGTCACAACGTTGAAGGTGAAGAACCAGACGCTGATATTGCTGAAGCCTTCTACTTATATGAACCTTTCCGGTAATGCGGTCCGTTATTGGATGAACGAAAAGAAAGTGCCGCTGGAGAATCTGCTCGTAGTGGTGGATGATCTGGCTTTGCCGTTCGGACAGTTGCGGATGAAGCCGGGAGGCAGTGAAGCCGGACATAACGGGTTGCGCCACATCACACAGGTGTTGGGCACGCAGCAGTATGCGCGATTGCGTTTTGGCATAGGCAACGACTTTCCGCGGGGCGGGCAGGTTGACTTTGTGCTGGGGGAGTTTAGTGAGGAAGACCTGCAAATCATGGACGAGCGGCTCGAAGTGGCTGCGGAAATGGTGAAAAGCTTTGCTCTCAGCGGAATACAGTTTACCATGAATCATTTTAACAAGAAATAGAATGGCGAATACCGAAGCCCGTCTGGATAAGTGGCTGTGGGCCGCGCGTATCTACAAGACCCGAACTTTGGCAGCCGACGCATGCAAGAACGGACGTATCACCATTAACGGCAGTCAGGCCAAGCCGGCGCGTACGGTCAAGGCCGGTGACGAAGTGGGTGTGAAGAAACCGCCGGTTGTTTATACCTTCCGTGTGTTGCAGCCTATCGAAAAACGTGTCGGGGCGAAACTCCTTCCTGAAATATTGGAGAACATTACGGCTCCGGAGCAGTATGAGATTTTGGAAATGAGTAAAATCAGCGGGTTTGTTGACCGTGCTCGCGGAACCGGTCGTCCCACGAAGAAGGACCGTCGTGCTCTTGATGAGTTTCAGGCGCCGGTGTTCCTGGATGAAGATTTTGATTTCGACCTTGACGATTGATGTCGTTGACTCTGCCGAAGATGGTTTTCTGACGGCCGGAATGCGACTTCGCTGCTGCTTGCCGTTGGGATAGCCGTTTTACTTTTTTCAATGCAGGAGAACGGATTTCTGCCTGTTTTTTGTAACTTTGCTACGCATAATATTTGGATATGGACAACGCTCAACTTCTGGCCATCAAGCAAAGGTATGGAATCGTGGGAAACCACGAGGGACTGAACCGTGCCTTGGAAATCGCGCTGAAAATCGCGCCTGTCGATCTTTCTGTGCTGATAATGGGCGAGAATGGCGTGGGCAAGGAAATCTTTCCGCGCGTCATCCACGACCACAGTCTGCGGAAAAAGAAAAAATACTTTGCCGTCAATTGCGGAGCCATTCCTGAAGGAACGATTGACTCGGAACTTTTCGGGCATGAGAAGGGAGCTTTTACCGGAGCCATCGACCGTCGCGAAGGATATTTCAGCGTGGCCGACGGCGGAACTCTTTTTCTGGACGAAGTGGGAGAACTCCCCTTGCAGACGCAGGCCCGGCTGTTGCGCGTCCTGGAAACGGGAGAATATATACCGGTAGGTTCCAGTGAGGTCCGGAAGACGGATGTACGCATCGTTGCTGCAACCAATGTCAATATGGAGCGGGCTATCGCCGAGCGGAAGTTTCGCGAAGATTTGTACTACCGTTTGAATTCCATATCCATCTCTGTGCCGCCTTTGCGCGAGCGCGGCGAAGACGCCTTGCTGCTTTTCCGGAAATTTGCCTTGGAAATGAGCGAAAAGTACAACATGCCTCCTGTGCGTCTGAATCCTGATGCGCAGCAGCGTCTTTTGGCCTATTCCTGGCCGGGCAACGTGAGACAACTGAAGAACCTTGCGGAAAATATGTCGGTCACTTCGGAATTGCGGGAAATTACGGCAGATGTGCTGGCGACCTATTTGCCGGAAGAAAAGCGGCATGACCAGATTGTGACGGTTGAAAAGAAGACGGAAGGACACAGTTTTGAAAACGAACGCGAAATCCTGTATCAGATTCTTTTCGATTTGCGGCGCGATGTGACGGAGCTGAAGAAAATTGTCGGTGCCGGGCATGCGGACCGGAGCGCATCGTCTTATCCCATGGCAGGAAATACGCTGCCCATGCTGAAACACGCGGATTTCCCTGCGGCCAAGCCACATGCGGCAGTACTTCCCGAGGATGAAAAAATGGCTTATATGGACGTAGAGGAGGTAAAGGAATCGGACAAGGGGATTCCGGTGCAGGGAACTACTTTGGAGGAAGTGGAACGCAATGCCATCCGTCAGGCGCTCGAAGATGCCGGAGGCAACCGTCGGCAGGCCGCAATGCAGTTGCACATCAGCGAAAGAACTTTATACAGAAAAATCAAAGATTATGGCTTGGAATAGGTGCAGGCGTACTTTCATATATGTAATGATGGCTTGTGTGGTGCTTTTTGTCGCATCTGCCTGTACCGTCAGCTATAAGTTTACTGGCACGTCTATCAATTATGACATTATCAAGACGATACAGATAGACAATGTTGCCAACCGTGCCCCATATGGCTGGGCTCCGATGGAGGGTATCTTCAACCGCAAGTTGCAGGATCTTTATGCCAATCAGACACGTCTGAAACTGGTAAAGCGCGATGGCGATATGCGCATAGCAGGCGAGATTGTCAGCTACGATCAGTACAACAAGGCCATTTCGGCCGACGGATTTTCCTCACAGGTGCAGTTGAGAATGGTGGTGAATATCCGTTTCTCGAATGTCAAGACCAACGAAAGTTGGGAGCGCCAGTTCTCGGCGACAACGCAGTATGAGTCCTCGCAGCAACTTTCGGCAGTGCAGGAGCAGCTCGTTAATGAAATGGTGAAAGATTTGACCGATCAGATTTTCAACGCGACAGTGGCCGACTGGTAAGAGGATTGTGGAAAATTCCGCGGCGTTCCCGCCTTTTTGCGGGCTGGTTGGTGGAGCGCGGCCTTGCCTTCGGAATTGTCGGGCGGCAGCCGCAAGGAAACGGTGATAGTGTATTTAAAATCCAGGAAGGATTCTCAGAGAAAAAGTATGACTGTGCAGATTGTAGAACTGATAGAACACCCCGAATTTCTTTCGAGGGAAACGCTCTACAGGCTCCGTGAGCTTGTGGCCCAGTATCCCTATTATCAGGCGGCGAGGCTCTTGTTCTTGCAAAACCTTTTCTTGCTGCACGACCCGACATTCGGCGAGGAACTTCGTCGTGCGGCCTTGTATATCCCCGACCGCCGTGTGCTTTTCAAGATGGTGGAAGGCCGGAATTATGAACTGAAACAGGAAGTCTGCCTGAAGGAGGAAGAACCGGTGGCGGAAAACCGCAGCGAACGCACGCAGAACCTGATTGACAAGTTCCTGCAAGGAACGGCACAGGTGGAAGAAAAATATCCGAAAGGAACGAAAGTTGTTGCCGTTGACCCGATGAAGGATTACATGGCCTACCTGATGCAAATGGAGGATGCCGAGCCGGAAACAGAGAGCGGCGGAACCACAGGGCAGCGCAGTGATGATTTGCTTGAGGAATTCCTGGGACGGAAGGACGACCGCATTGTCCTGCAGGACGAACCGGAATATACGCCCGAAGAGTTGCAAGTGGAAGAAAATGAAGAAAAACCGCTGGATGAATGCTATTTTACGGAAACTCTGGCGAAAATTTACATCAAACAGGGCAAATATGAGAAAGCAATAGAAATTATCCGCAAATTAAACTTGAAATATCCGAAAAAAAATAGTTACTTTGCAGACCAAATCCGGTTTTTACAAAAGTTGATTATTAATAATAAACATAAAAAGTAAGAGAAATGTATACATTATTTGTCGTTTTGGCGGTAATTGTTGCCGTGCTGCTGGTATTCATTGTCCTCATTCAGGAATCAAAGGGAGGAGGACTGGCATCCAGTTTCGCATCTTCCAATCAGATTATGGGCGTGCGCAAGACTACCGACTTTATTGAAAAGGCTACATGGGTGCTGGCTGGTCTGCTGGTTGTCTTTTGTGTAGCTTCTGCCTTTTTCCTGGGAAGCGGCAGTGCGCAGGAAAGCATCACGAAAGATGTAAACGTTGCCGTTCCCGTGCAGCAGGCTCCTGCAACTCCTGCAGCGCCCGCAGCTCCTGCCAACTGATATCCGGACTGATATCAAAGCGGGGTGTCTCTCCGTCTTTTCTACGAATCAGACAGTGTGGTGTTCCTCCGCATTTTCCCGTAGGGAAGACAGAGAGACTTTTATTTTATTCTCGTGGAAACATCTGTTGACCGGAATTTTCCCGCCCGGTTTCTGCGAAAGTGGCCCGACGGGCCGTCTAGTCTTCTTTTGTAACGAATCATTCCTTACGATATGAAAATAGCAATTGTCGGTACAGGTTACGTGGGTTTGGTGTCAGGCGCCTGTTTTGCGGAAATGGGAGTCGAAGTGACTTGCGTGGACATCAACGAAGAAAAAATAGAGCAGCTGAAGCAGGGGATTATACCCATTTATGAACCCGGATTGGAGGAAATGGTGCTTCGCAACTATCGCGAGGGGCGGTTGCGCTTCACGACTCGGTTGAAGGATTGCATTGAAAATGTGGAAGCGGTGTTTTCTGCCGTCGGCACACCTCCCGACGAGGACGGCTCTGCCGATTTGACCTATGTGCTCAATGTGGCGCATGAAGTGGGGGCCTGCATGAACCATTATATGCTCATTGTGACCAAGAGCACGGTGCCTGTCGGGACGGCCCAAAAAGTAAAGGCGGCCATACAGGAAGAACTGGATCGCCGGGGGGTACAGATTGATTTTGATGTAGCTTCCAATCCGGAATTTTTGAAGGAAGGCGCTGCCGTCAAGGATTTTATGTCGCCCGACCGCGTTGTAGTCGGTGTGGAGAGCGAGCGGGCCAAGGAACTGATGACCCGTCTTTACAGTCCGTTCATGCTGAATAATTTCCGGGTAATATTTACGGATATCCCTTCTGCCGAAATGATAAAATATGCGGCCAATTGCATGCTGGCTACCCGCATCTCGTTCATGAACGACATTGCCAATCTGTGCGAACGGGTGGGAGCGGACGTCAACATGGTGCGCAAAGGCATCGGGTCCGATTCACGTATCGGTTCCAAGTTCCTTTATCCCGGTTGCGGATATGGCGGCTCCTGTTTCCCCAAGGACGTGAAGGCACTCATCAAAACGGCCGAACTCAACGGTTACGAAATGAGCGTGCTCAAGGCCGTGGAAGATGTGAACGAACGGCAAAAAACGGTGATATTCAATAAACTGAGCAATTACTACGGCGGCGACTTGAAAGGGAAGACCATCGCGTTGTGGGGATTGGCCTTCAAGGCCGAAACCGATGACATGCGCGAAGCCACTTCGCTGGTCACCATAGCCAAACTGCTGGAGGCGGGCTGCCGGGTGCGCGTGTCCGACCCCGTGGCGATGCCCGAGTGCCGCCGGCGCATGGGCGATTCCGTCACGTATGCCCGCGACATTTATGATGCCGCGCTGGAGGCTGATGCCCTGCTGGTGCTGACGGAGTGGAAGCAGTTCCGTCTGCCTTCATGGGAGGTGGTGAAGCGCCTGATGCGCCGTCCCGTTATTTTCGACGGCCGCAACATTTATGATCCGGCCGAGATGCGCCAACAGGGATTTGAATATTTTTCCATCGGCCGCCGTTAAGAGCGTATACGGAAGGCGCAGGCAGCCGGTCGCTTATGACGCGAATCTGGCGGACGCTTTCCTCTAAGCCTGTAAATCAGGTGGGTATCACGGGGCGGTCGGTTGCTGAAACAGTCAGTACGTTAGAAAAAACACTCAGTACTTTAGAAAATTCTGTCAGTACTTTAGATTTTTCAAACGTACTGACTGTTTTTTTCTTCTGCGGAAGCCGTTTTCCGTTGGGATGTGGTGCAAACGCCGGGGCGTCGTCTGTGCAAGTGTGCTAAGGCGGCCTTCTCCTCCTTGCCGGTCCGGTTTTGTCATCACGGTCACCGTTCGGCCGGTTCCCAGTTGTGCGTTGTCGTGGCTTTATGTTAGGTATAATTTTTGGAGGGACAAAAAAGTTTTATTAATTTTGCAACATATATAAAACAGCATAATCAAAAGATGAACGTATTGGAACTTAGCGAGCAGGAGATTTGCCGTCGTGCATCGCTCGACGAACTGCGGCGTATGGGCATAGAGCCTTATCCCGCAGCAGAATATCCTGTAGATGCTTATTCAGCAGATATTCGTGATAACTTCAATGATGGCGCAGAGCCGCGCGAAGTGTGCATAGCAGGCCGCATGATGAGCCGTCGTGTGATGGGCAAGGCCAGTTTTGCGGAGGTGCTCGACTCAAAAGGGCGCATACAAGTATATGTAACCCGCGATGACATTTGTCCGGGGGAGAACAAGGACCTGTACAATACGGTGTTCAAAAAGTTGCTCGATTTGGGCGACTTTATCGGTGTGAAAGGCTTTGTCTTCCGTACGCAGACTGGTGAGATTTCCGTCCACGCCCGCGAACTGGTGCTTTTGTCCAAGAGCATCAAGCCGCTTCCCGTGGTCAAGGAAAAGGATGGCGTGACCTATGACAGCTTTGACGACCCGGAACTGCGCTACCGCCAGCGTTATGTCGACCTCATTGTCAATCCTGGCGTGAAGGAAACGTTCATGAAGCGTTCGCTGGTGGTGAAAACCATGCGCTCCGTGCTTGATGAGGCTGGCTATACGGAAGTGGAAACACCTATTCTGCAGAGCATCCCCGGCGGAGCCAGTGCGCGTCCGTTCATTACGCATCACAACTCGCTGGATGTCGACCTCTATCTGCGCATCGCGACGGAACTTTATCTCAAGCGTCTGATTGTCGGTGGATTCGAGGGCGTTTATGAAATCGGTAAGAACTTCCGCAACGAGGGTATGGACCGTAACCATAACCCCGAGTTTACCTGTATGGAACTTTATGTACAATACAAGGACTACAATTGGATGATGTCCTTTACAGAGCAGCTCCTTGAGCGTATTTGCGTTGCGGTCAACGGTAGCACGGAAACCGTGGTCGATGGAAAAACCATCAGTTTCAAGGCCCCTTACCGCCGCTTGCCTATCCTTGAGGCCATCCGGGAGAAAACCGGATATGACCTGAACGGAAAAAGTGAAGATGAAATCCGTCAGATTTGCCTGGCCCTGAATATGGAGATAGACGACACGATGGGCAAGGGCAAGCTGATTGACGAAATCTTCGGTGAGTTCTGCGAGGGCACTTATATTCAGCCCACGTTCATTACCGATTATCCGGTGGAAATGTCGCCGCTGACCAAGAAGCACCGCAGCAATCCGGCATTGACCGAGCGCTTCGAGCTGATGGTCAATGGCAAGGAACTGGCCAACGCCTATTCCGAGTTGAACGACCCGATTGACCAGGAAGAACGTTTTCAGGACCAGTTGCGCCTCTCTGAGAAAGGAGATGACGAGGCGATGTTCATCGACCAGGATTTTCTCCGTGCGCTGCAATACGGCATGCCGCCTACCAGTGGTATCGGTATCGGCATAGACCGTCTCGTAATGCTGATGACGGGGCAAACGCAGATACAGGAAGTGCTGTTCTTCCCGCAGATGCGTCCCGAAAAGAAGGTGCCGCGTGATGCAGCCGGCAAATTCATGGAAATTGGTGTCCCTGAAGAAATCGTCCCCGTGCTGTATAAGGTAGGTTATAACCTGGTGACCGATTTGAAGGATGCGAATCCGCAGAAAATCCAGCAGCAGATAGGCGAGATAATCAAGAAATTCAAGCTCGAAATTCAGAAACCGTCGGTCAACGACATCGCGGCCTGGACAGCAGCTTTGTAAGCTAAGGGAAGAGGGGGAGGCCGCCACGCAAAGATTCCTTCTTCGCGCGGAGGCCTTGACTCCTCTCAACAGTAACATCAATCAACAGAGATATGAGTCTATCTTTTTTCTCCCGCTCCCCGAAACCAGCGTCCGCGCCGGAGAAAACGTCGGCGGAAGGTCCTTCCATCGCCATTATGGGAGGTGGAAGTTGGGCCACAGCCATAGCCAAGATTGTATTGGAGAAAGTGGACCATATCACTTGGTATATGCGCCGTGCCGACTCCATTGAGGAGTTCAAGCGGCTGGAGCATAATCCATCCTACCTGACTAGTGTCCATTTCGACATCCGGCGCATCACCTTCTCATGCGACATCAATGAGGTGGTAAGCGCCTGTGATACGTTGATATTCGTAACCCCTTCGCCTTATCTTAAGAATCATTTGAAAAAACTGAAGGTGAAGTTGCACAACAAGTTCATCGTTACTGCCATCAAGGGCATCATCCCCGACGAAAATCTTGTCTGTTCCGAATATTTCCGGCAGGTGTATAATGTTCCCGATGACAATCTTGCCGTGTTGGGAGGTCCCAGCCACGCAGAGGAGGTGGCATTGGGGCGTCTGACCTATCTGACGGTGGGATGCACCGATGAGAAAAAAGCCCAGGACTTTGCGGACCTGATAGCCGGCAGCTATGTCAAGACCAAGACCAGCGCCGACGTTATCGGCATAGAGTATGCTTCTGTGCTGAAGAATGTCTATGCGATAGCCGCAGGAATCTGCAACGGATTAAAGTATGGAGACAACTTCCAGAGCGTTCTCATGGCGAATGCCGTGCAGGAGACGGCACGCTTCCTGCATGCCGTTTATCCCATAGAACGAAATGTTTACGACAGTGTATATCTGGGAGATTTGCTGGTAACCGGATATTCCAATTTTTCCCGCAACCGGGTTTTCGGTACGATGATAGGAAAAGGATATTCCGTGAAATCAGCGCAGATTGAGATGGAAATGATAGCCGAGGGCTTTTACGGAACCAAGTGTATGAAGGACATCAACCGGCAGCTTCATGTAAACATGCCGATTCTTGATGCTGTGTATAACATCCTGTATGAGCGCATATCGCCGGCTATAGAGATAAAACTGTTGACGGATTCCTTCCGTTAGTCAGTGTGCCGGTGTGACAGCGTGTCCCGTTCTGACGAATATGTGAAGTGCGGGAAAACGTTCAAGAGGCCGGACTGCGTCGGTTGCGATGCGGTCCGGCCTCTTGAATATCCGAAACCAGTCGGGGCAGGTTAGAGGGGATTTTTTTCCTTCCCGTAAGGATGGGTTTACACGTTTTTCCGGGGGATGTCTTGGCCTGTAGAGAGTAATTTCAAGCAACTCTTTTCGGGCGGACAGTTTCTTTGAAAGAAGAACGTTCCCGTATATTGTTACTTGGATTGTCGTGGAAGAGGAAGCAACAGGTGGTCATAATTTTCGATGATAGCCAGATGCGGAAATTCGGACAATTGTTGCGGAGTGTGCATGCCTTTGGCCACGCCGATGTATTTTGTTCCGGCACGGCGTGCCGCTTCTCCGTCTACGGGATTGTCGCCGAAATAGATGGTTTCCTCGGGGAGCAGTTGCAGTCGCTTCAGTGCGTAGTTGATGCCTTCCGGCGAGGGTTTCGGTGCAGTCACTTCCGTCAGCCCCACTACACAGTCGAACAACTGTTCCACGTGGTGCATGGCGAGAGTCTGGTGGATGGCGACCGTCTCCTTGGTGGAAACAATGGCGCTTCGGATGCCTGCTGCTTTAAGCCTTTCTACAAAATTAAGAGCATCTTTGAAAAAAGCGGTTTTTGCCGCAATCTGGGGACGGCAGATAGCCTTGAACTCTATGCGCAGTTGCCGGCAGCGGTCGTAATCGGTCAACCCGGTCATTCGGGCAAACGAGTCCTCGACAGTCAGCCCGATGGTGCCGCGAATGGTTTCGTCCTTGATTCCGGTGAAGCCGTGCTGCTGCAATATCTTCTGATAGCATTCCACAATCCATGGGCTTCCGTCGGCAAGGGTGAAGTCGAAATCGAAGAGGCAGGCGCGAACATCGTCCGGCAGTCGGAATAGGGTATCGGTTGTCATTTCAGAGATTACAGTATCAGAATAATTTCCGGCAAAAGTACAAAAAAAAGGCATAAACTTGCCGGACTTTGAAAAAAAAGCTATTTTTGCGTAACACGGGGTTCGTTGAGGAAAACACGGCATTCCCGTCCGGTTGGAATGTCATAGCCCCATGTGCCTGAAGAAAAAATATAATCATTAACGCCCTAAATAAACGAACCAATGGAAATGAATCTTGAACAAATCGTAGCTCAATTTAATATCCAAGGGAATGTTCTAGAAGTAAAGCCTCTTGGAAACGGTTTGATTAACACAACTTATCAGGTTGTTACCGAAGGAGACGCGCCTAATTATGTGCTCCAGCATATCAATAACTCCATTTTCCCCGACGTGGAAATGCTGATGAAGAATATTGTGGCAGTTACGTCACATATCCGTCAGAAATACGAAGCTGCAGGTGTTGACGACATTGACCGCAAGGTGCTCAACTTCGTACCCGCCAAGGATGGTAAATACTATTATTATGACGGGGAGAAATATTGGCGCGTGATGGTATACATTCCGGATACTGTTTCACAGACTGCAGTTACTCCCGAGAGCTCATATATTGTAGGTGAAACCTTCGGTAATTTCCAGGCCATGTTGGCAGACATTCCTGTTGAACTTGGCGAAACCATCAAGGATTTCCACAACATGGAATTCCGTCTTTGGCAGCTTCGCGAGGCTGTGAAGGAAAACAAGGCCGGCCGTATGGCTGAAGTGCAGTGGCTGGTTGACGAACTCGAAAAACGTGCAGAGGAAATGTGCAAGGGTGAACGTCTTTACCGCGAAGGTAAACTCGCCAAGCGCATCTGCCACTGTGATACGAAGGTGGACAACATCCTCTTCGACAAGGATGGCAGCGTGCTTTGCGTTATCGATCTTGACACCGTAATGCCTAACTTCATCTTCTCCGATTTCGGTGATTTCCTTCGTTCAGCAGCCAATACTGGTTTGGAAGACGACAAGAACCTTGACAATGTCAACTTTAATATGGAGATTTTCAAGGCATTTACCAAGGGTTATCTCAAGTCTGCCCGTGTGTTCCTTACTCCGCTTGAAATTGAGAATTTGCCCTATGCAGCCGCATTGTTCCCCTATATGCAGACAGTGCGTTTCTTGGCCGACTACATCAACGGTGACACCTATTATAAGACACAGTATGCCGACCACAATCTCGTGCGCTCAAAGGCTCAGTTCAAACTTCTGCAAAGCGTGGAAGCCCATCAGCAGGAGATGCAGGATTTTATCCGTGAACAGTTGGCCTGATGAATTGATTGCATGATGTTCTGGCACAGTTGCATGAAGTTGTGACAGAAAATATTTATAGAAATCTGTCCCGTTTTTTCGGGGCAGATTTTTTTATAGGGCTTGTTTCCTACCATTATCGGACGGATAGAAAGGGGAAATAGGGCAGGAACTGAATGGAGGAAAAGAAGGAGCTGTTGGCTGCGTTGGTTAAGGTATCCGGATTGGCCCGGCTGCTTTTCCTGAGTTGTTCTTGGTGTTGGAAACAGGTTGCAATGTGCAATTTTGGAAGGTGCTTGCCGATGCTTCATCTCGGCGCGAGACGTGAATGAAGAGCAGTGAAAGGACGCGAAAGTCGGGGAATGTTTCCCAAGTGGCGTTTGGTGCCGTCTGTGGAACTTGAATTGTTGTGGAAAACGGTTTGAGGGTGTTGCATCCATTACGGATAAAAAGTTGTGCGTCAATCTTTTTGGGTAACTTTTGTTCTTCTTGTTTGTTTTAATCATTTGGAAATGAAAGTATTACTGACTGTTTTCGGGAAACTCGTGTTAAAGATGAAAACTTTGGGCTTTTCTTTTTGTTTTATCCGAAAGTTATGATTAGCTTTGTATCATCTTTTTAGAAGAACTGTTATTATAGAGTAAAAATAGCCCAAATCTTTATTATATAACGTGGAAAGAAAAGTATATAGTTATGACGAGGCATTCAAGGCTTCGTTAGCATATTTTGACGGCGACGAGTTGGCAGCCCGCGTATGGGTCAACAAGTATGCCATGAAGGATTCGTATGGAAACATCTTTGAGCAGTCTCCGGTAGATATGCATTGGCGTCTGGCCAACGAAGTTGCGCGTATAGAATCCAAGTACAGTCATCCTGTTACGGCCGAGCGTATTTTTGAGCTATTCGACCATTTTCGCTACATCATTCCCGCAGGCAGCCCGATGACCGGTATCGGAAACGATCAGCAGATTGCTTCTCTGTCCAACTGCTTTGTAATTGGTATTGAAGGGGACGCTGACTCTTATGGTGCCATTATGAAGGAAGATGAGGAGCAAGTGCAGTTGATGAAGCGTCGTGGCGGTGTAGGACATGACCTTTCGCAAATCCGTCCCAAAGGTTCGCCGGTGAAGAATTCTGCACTGACTTCTACCGGACTTGTGCCTTTTATGGAGCGCTTCAGCAATTCCACCCGTGAAGTGGCCCAGGACGGTCGTCGCGGAGCGCTGATGCTTTCTGTCAGCATCAAGCATCCCGATTCAGAAGCTTTTATTGATGCAAAAATGACGGAAGGAAAAGTGACCGGTGCCAATGTCAGCGTCAAAATAGACCATGAGTTCATGCGTTGCGCCATCGAGGGACGCCCTTATACGCAGCAGTTCCCGATTGATAGCGATACACCTGCCGTCAGCAAGGAGATAGATGCTTCTGCGCTTTGGAAGAAGATTGTGCATAATGCTTGGAAAAGCGCCGAGCCCGGTGTGCTGTTCTGGGATACGGTTTTAAGCGAGAGTATTCCCGACTGTTATGCTGATTTGGGCTATCGTACGGTTTCAACCAATCCCTGTGGCGAAATTCCTCTTTGCCCTTATGACAGTTGTCGTCTGCTGGCTATCAACTTGTATTCCTATGTGAAGCATCCGTTCACTCCTGAGGCTGAATTCGACTTCGACCTGTTCCGTGAGCATGTTGCGTTGGCGCAGCGCATTATGGACGACATCATCGACTTGGAGATGGAGAAAATCGAGCTGATTCAGAAAAAAATAGACAGCGATCCGCAAAGCGATGAGGTGAAGAACACAGAACGTCATTTGTGGGAGAAAATATATCACAAGACAGGCCAGGGACGACGCACCGGAGTGGGAATTACCGCCGAGGGAGATATGCTGGCTGCCATGGGATTGCGTTACGGAACGCAGGAAGCTACTGATTTTGCCGTGAAGGTGCAGCGTACTTTGGCACTGGCTGCTTACGGTTCCTCCGTACAGTTGGCCAAGGAACGCGGTGCATTTGGTATTTATGACGCGAAGCGTGAAGAAAACAATCCGTTCATTGGCCGCATTCGTGAAGCCGATCCTGCTCTTTATGAGGAAATGTGCCGTTATGGCCGGAGAAATATTGCCTGCCTGACGATTGCGCCTACCGGTACCACCAGTCTGATGACCCAGACCACCAGTGGTATTGAGCCGGTGTTCCTGCCCGTTTATCGTCGCCGCCGGAAGGTCAATCCCAATGATGCTTCGGTTCGCGTAGACTTTATTGATGAAGTGGGTGATTCGTTTGAGGAATATATTGTTTATCATCACAAGTTCCTGACTTGGATGAAAGTAAACGGCATTGATACAGAACGGCATTATACGCAGGAAGAAATCGATGATTTGGTGGCTCGTTCGCCCTATTACAAAGCTACGGCCAATGATGTAGACTGGTTGGAGAAGGTCAAGATGCAGGGAGCTATCCAGAAGTGGGTGGACCATTCCATCAGTGTGACTGTCAACCTGCCGAATGATGTGAGTGAGGAACTGGTCAACCGCCTTTATGTAGAGGCGTGGAAGTGTGGATGCAAGGGATGTACCATCTATCGTGACGGTTCGCGTTCGGGCGTTATGATTAGTGTGAAGAAGAAGGACGAGAAGCCACCCTGCCAGATGCCGGAAGTAACAGAGCGGCGGCCCGATGTACTGGAATGTGACGTGGTCCGTTTCCAGAACAATAAGGAAAAGTGGGTTGCCTTTGTCGGATTGCTTGACGGACGTCCGTATGAAATCTTTACAGGTCTGCAGGACGATGAGGAAGGTATTGTGTTGCCCAAAACGGTGACCAAGGGCCGTATCATCAAACACATTGCCGAGGACGGCAGCAAACGTTACGACTTCCAGTTTGAAAACAAGCGAGGATATAAGACAACGGTAGAAGGGCTTTCTGAAAAGTTCAACAAGGAGTATTGGAATTACGCCAAACTTATTTCCGGCGTATTGCGCTACCGTATGCCTCTGGAAAATGTAATCAAACTGGTGGATAGCTTGCAGCTGGAAAGTGAGCACATCAATACATGGAAGGTGGGTGTGGCCCGTGCACTCAAGAAGTATGTGCTTGACGGTACTGCGGCTGAAGGGCAGAAGTGTCCGGTCTGTCACAAGGAAACATTGGTTTACCAGGAGGGCTGTCTCATCTGTAAGAGCTGTGGCGCGAGTCGTTGCGGATAGTTGTCAGTGATGTTTTGCGGCGTATGAGCCGCTGAACTTCTGCATATCTGACAGCGGGAAGTCGGTTGCGGATTTATTTCCGGCAGGCTTCCCGCTGTTTCATTGTGAGTTGGTGAGTAAGAAATAGGGTGTCGCTGGTGTGAAAAGCAAACCCGGAAAGAAAAGAAAGTACCAGCAGCGTGCAGTCGCGTCTTGAAAAGGGCATGCTGTTTGGGGTGAAAATAAAATGAAGGAGCTACGAAAAATGAAAATACAGTCAACAACGGTCATTATCGACCGCATTCGCTGTTATGCCTATCATGGAGTCCTGCCGCAGGAGCGTGTGGTGGGTGGAGACTATTGGGTGTCTGCACGCCTTACGTTGTCGGATGCCTCGCTGGCTGTTGAGGAAGATCAGTTGGAAGGCACGGTCAACTATGCCGAAGTCTGCGAACTGATCCGGCGTGAGATGCAATGTCCGTCTGCATTACTCGAACATGTGGCGGGGCGTATGCTGAAGGCGATTTTCAGCGAATTTCCATTGGTTGCCGAAGCTGAAGTGGAGGTGCGCAAGGTGAATCCGCCGATGGGAGTGCATTGCGACGGAGCCGCCGTGGTGATGCAGGCTGTCCGTTGAACCGTATTCCGTGTGCGACAGTATTCAGCAGTTTCGGTTTAAGATAATCAGTGCAGCCAGTACACCGGGTATCCAGCCGGCGAAAGTCAGAATGGTTACGATGAGGATGGAACCGCAACCGCAGTCGATGACGGCGAGAGGCGGGAAAATGATGCATAGGAGCACGCGGAGGCACGACATGATGTTACGAGTCTATTGAGGGGTTTGTATAGATTTGGGATATCGGCAGTCAGTATTCCAATCGAGCGTATTTTTAGATGTGATACGCTTCCTGAAAGGCAGAGTGCCGGATAAGCCGGAAGGAACCGGGACAGATGTCAAGGAAGGCAGGAGTCGCGGTTAGGCGGCCAAACTTTCCTGATTCATCTTCCAATGTTTTGCAAAGATAGCGAAAGGCGAGAGCAATGACAAGACGAAAACGAAGTTTTCAGGCCTGACATTGCCGAGCCGCCTCCTATCTTATGAAAAGATAGTGAAAGGCGAGAGCAATGACAAGCCGGAAACGCAGTTTTCAGGCCTGACATTGCCGAGTCGCCTTCTTTCTTATGAAAAGATAGCGAAGGTCGAGAGCAATGGCAAGGCGGAAACGCAGTTTTCTGTTTTGGCCTATTCGGGTTATCTCCTGTCGCTTTCCCATTTATGAAAAAGGTAGAAAGGTCGGGTGTCCCTGTCGGATTTTGTAGAAAGAAGGATTCGTCGGAGTGTCAGCGTTGTTCGAGAAAGCAGACCTTTTTCCGTAGACAGGTTTCCCTTAAAATTAAGCGCACTCCCCGTTTTCAGCCAATGGCTGGAAGCGGGGAGTGCGTTTGTTATAGCCCTTCCTGCATGGAGGTTGGGCGGAGCCGGCATAGCCGTCTGTATATGTCAGGCCGGCGTGGCTTTTAAAAATCCTGCCGGAAGATTTCCTTTCCTTCTGTATTCAATACGCGTAACGACAACTGTTTGCCTTTCTTCGTAAGTACCATCATCGTGGCCCCTTTGGCGTCATAACCTCCTCCGCGAACAATTGGGAAGGGATTTCCCTCGCTGCCGGTGGGGTAATATTTGAACTGATGTACGTGGGCATTGAAGCAAAGGTCGAAGTCGGCTTTCTCCAGCAGCGGCATCCACAGGTCGCGGCAGGGCTGGTATTGGTCCGTATTGCCCCAAAGGGGAATGTGATGCATCAGTATCCGGCGTTTTGCCTTTTTGAAAGCTTTGCTTTTCAACTCTTTTTTCAGAAAGTCGGCCTGCTCTTTTCTGAATTGAGTGAAGTCGTTCAAGCCGTAGTACACCCAATGACTGTCTTCCTTGTCTTCCCCGTTGTCGAGGATTACGAAGCGTGTGTCGCCCCAGTTGAAGGCGCCGTACGTGTGTCCGCCCGGCTGGTCGAGCAGGGAAGGCATTCCGGCGGAATAAGCGTTACGGATTTCGTGATTGCCTCGTATGAAGAAGATGGGCGTTTCGGCCGCGTTGAATCCGTCGCACAGTTTGGTGATGATGCGGATGGCATCGTCCCGGTCGGAAGGCTCAGCCAGGCAGTCACCGTTGAATACCGTGAAATCGTGGGGAATCTCTGCGGCAAGTTTCCGGAAGGCATTGATGGTGGATGTCACGTCGTGCAGGTCGTTCATGATGAGTGCGGTGAAGTCCTGAGTGTCGGCTGCCGGCAGCGTAAAGGAGTAGAACGGAGTGCGGCCGGTTTCGCCGAATGTTTTCGAATAACTTTGGTAGTCAATGATTTCCTGTGCACATACGCGGTAGTAATAGCGTTGTCCCGGCTGGAGTCCCTGCAGTCGGATTTTGTGTTCGATGTCATGGCATACGGCCTGTCCGCCCAGCAGGGTTCTTGCCCGTTGCAGATGCAGGGTGTCGGTGCCATATTCCACCCAGCAGTGAGCTCTTCCGCTGGTTTGGGCCATGATGGTGATACCGTCGGTTGTGGGATTCTGGAGATAAGGCCGGGCACGGAACATTTCTGCGGCGGGTATTTTGAATTGCAGCAGCGAAAATACGGGACGGTGGTCGGAGGCTTTCGGTTCGTTCACGACATAGGCCGTCCGCTTCACGAGCGAGGCCATGCCAGGTTTGTAGATAGCAATGTAGTCAATGCAATCGGTGGGTTGGTCGGCAGGGAAGGTAAACTGTTTGGGCGATGTCACAATCTGGAAGTCTTTGCTGAAGTCGTTGATGAACTGGGAACCGGGTTCTGTGTTCCAGTCGCCGGCCAGTACAACGGGTTTGTTCCATCGTTTTACTTCCTGCCTGATGATGGGCAGTGACGCCAGCTGGTCGGCTTCGGTCAGCGAGAGGTGCATGCAGCCAAAGACGAAGCGTTCGAATTCGGCGATGAGCAGAGTGCGCTTCTCTTCGCGGCCGGGCAGGGCAATGCGCCGTACCGACAGCGGGCGCTCGGCGCTGAGGATGCCTACACCGTAGGAACCGCCGTCGAAGCTGATGGCTTTTCCGAAGGTGGGATACAGGCCCGACTCGATGGCCAGTTCTTTCAGCACGTCACGGTGGCCGCTGCGGCCGGTCATGCTGTCCACTTCCTGAATGGCTACGTATTGCGGCCGTTGCTTGCGGATGGCGTCGCCGATGCGGCGATAGCTGCGTGTGCCGTCAAGTCCGTTGCCGTTGCGTACGTTGTAGCTCATGATGCGGAGCTGGTTGTTCTCCTGGATGGGAGTTTGGGCTGTTGCCGGAAGGTTTCCGGCCAAAGTGGCGGCAAAAAGTGCCGGCCACCACCATAATTTGTTTTTCATGTCAAGAGCAGTTATTATATGTTTGTTTTTTTCAGAGGCTTTGCTGTGCATAAAGCGGAGGAGGCAGGCCGTTCCGGTTGTTCCTTCTTTGGTACACTCGTTTTTCGGCGGGCTGACTGTCATGCCTGAACAGGCCGTCTGCATCCCAGTATGGTCCCCCCGCCGTCAGCTTTCCGCAAAGGTACGAAAAGAAGGCGGATACGGAAGGAGTGACGTCGCCATTTTTATGGGTCTCCTGCTTCGGGGTATCGCCGTAGGGGCGGTGAGAGGGGATTGACCGGCGGATGGAAAAAAGCGCAGGCCTGTCGAATCATGGGGCTTTGGGGAATGACATTTTGTCGGAAAGCAGTAATTTTGCCTGTCGCCGTTTGGAGGCATGGCCTGCATAAGGCCGCTTTCCTGTCGGCAGTTTGTTTCAAAAAGAAGAAGGTTTTGTTATGAATCATGTTATTACGCAGACCGATGACGGTAGCGCCACTCTCTATCTTCCGGAGCTCGATGAGCATTATCATTCCGTAAAAGGTGCGCGGGCCGAATCGCTGCATGTTTATCTGCATCTGGGGCTTCATCATGCGCTTCAGCGCCTGGCGGGGCAGCCGCTCCGGGTTTTCGAGGTGGGACTGGGCACGGGCTTGAATGCGTTGCTCACTATGGAGGAGGCCGGGCGGTTAAAGGTACCGGTGAGATATGTTGCCGCGGAACTTTACCCGTTAGCGTGGGAGGAGGTCAGCCGGCTGGCTTATTCTGACAGTGCCCAGTTTCGTGCCATTCATGAGGCACCATGGGGTGAGGAGGTGGCTCTGACGCCATATTTTACGTTGTGCAAGTTGCGGGGCGATGTGCGCAGTATGCCTGTTCCGGCTTCCGATGTAGTCTATTTTGATGCATTTGCTCCCGAAAAGCAGCCAGAACTTTGGGCAGAGGATTTTCTGTGTGCATTGCAGGCGGCTTTGCCGTCCGGAGCCGTGCTTACCACCTATTGCGCCAAAGGGGAAGTGCGCCGCAGGTTGCAGCGTGCCGGTTTTCGTGTGGAGCGCCTGCCCGGTCCTCCCGGCGGGAAGCGCGAGGTGTTGCGGGCTGTAAAGGAATAGGGAATTGGTGGATTGGCTCTCCGGCCAGAGAAGTTCGCGGATTGCAGACGGCGACAGTGACGAACATACGTGGTTCCCGTCTGAAAACTTCGTTTTCGTCTTGCCATTGCGCTCACCTTTCACTACCTTTTCATAAGGTAGGATGCGGTTCGGCCATGT